>Ga0137412_10000001_pt1 | contig 135564 bp, 171 predicted proteins | sample CZODoug2_1_16fun_FD_122160 | JGI IMG/M metagenome (GOLD analysis project Ga0137412, IMG submission 122160) | Vadose zone soil fungal communities from Angelo Coast Range Reserve, California, USA - CZODoug2_1_16fungal (Hybrid Assembly) | ecosystem: Environmental > Terrestrial > Soil > Vadose...
TAGGCCTTGTCACCATGCCACTCGATATCCGGCGGGATGATCACGATGCCTCTTCGACCTTCTGCCAGTAGGTATCCATTGCCGCCGCGAGCTTGACTGCCTGTTGGTCATCCCTGGATCGGACGTAGGACTCCAGCAGCTCCAGGGCGATCCGGTCGTCCAGGGTGTGCAGCATGTCCTCGATCCTGCGCTCCCAGATGGCCTCGGCCCGTGGATTGGCCAGGGCAAAGGACAGGCAGTCCACCTGCTCGCCACGGAACTCGCACTGCTCGATCGGCCCGGTGGAGGTGAAGCCCAGCTGCCCGATCACCCAGCGGCTGGGTCGGTTGGTGACCTGACAGCGGGCGACCAGAGTGGGGAGGTGCAGTCGGTTGAAGGCGAAGCTGATCAGCAGCGTGCCGGCCTTGGAGATCACGCCCTTGCCGGCCACACCCTGGGCCAGCCAGGCACCCATCTCGATGCCCAGACCAGCGCGCGGGGTCAGCCCGATGCAGCCAACGAGGCTGTCCTCAACGAAGATTCCGAAGTGCCACGCCTGATTGCTGGCGAACTGCTCGGCGCAGCGGTGCAGGTAGTCGCTGGCATCCTTAAGCGTGCGGCAGTGATCGGGCCACTCGAAGTAGCGGGAGAGCCACTCGCGGTTGGCCTCGACCTGGGTGAAGTACTCCTCGGGGTGATGCCGAGTGAGCACCTGCAGGCTAACGTCGCCAGTGGCCAACAGGGTGGGGAGGGCCTGGGTCATGACGCCACGGCCGCGTTGGCCTCGTCGATCCATCCCTGGACCTCGGCACGGATTTCGGCCGGCAGCGGCTCACTCAGCCACGCGGAGCCGTACTTGTAGCCGTCGTCCCGCAGCAGGCCGTGGGCCTCCAGCAGGGTGCAGGCCCAGTCGTAGTGGCTGACCGGGTAGCCGGGGAACTCATCCTTGTGCTCGGCCAGCAGGGCCTCCTGGGCGGGCGTGCCGGCGTGCATGTCGTTGAGGTGCCAGCGATGCCAGACCTCGACGATCCTGGCCACCTTGGCGTCATCGGGAAAGAGCCGAGTGATCTCCTCGCGGTTCTGGCCGCTGGAGATGTGGTCGGTGCCGGGGCCGTTCCAGATCGCTCCGACGATGGACAGGCGCTCGTCGGTCAGCGTGATCTCGATGGTGACTCGGTTGATCTTGCGGCCGTGCCAGCCGCTGTAGTCGACCTTGCCGAAGTCGAGGATTGCGTGGGACATCTGGAGCCTCCATCGGGAAACGAATCTGATGGAGACGACCGTAGCAGGTTCTAAGGATCCTTGGCAACTAGGTCGGTCAAGTCCTCACAGATACTGCATGAACTGCCGGCCGCATTTGATGCAGATGTCATCTTCGACGTGATGGGCGCATTCCTCACGAAAAAACTCGGTGAGGGCCGGCCGGACCTTGGCTCGCAGCTCACCATCGACGTACACGTCGCAGTCGGTCTGGCGCTCCTCCTGGTAGTAGACCTCGGGTAGCGGATGGCGCATGTCCTGCTGGATCCGCAGCGAGATTCCAAGGGCGCCGTCCTTGGTCGGCCGGATCCGCACACCGTCGCGGTAAAGCGCGGTCTCTTCGAACGTGGTGTGAGTTGCTCTCTTGATCGTCTTGAGGTCGAACCGGACCGTCATCGGGTCTCCTGGGTCGGGTAGTCCGGGCAGCTCGACTGGTAGATGTATCCGAGGATCTTGTGGCAGCGCGAGCACAGATACCGGTGCTGGCAGGTCCATTTCCGACGAGGGACCACGCCGCCGTTTCCGTCATAGGTCCGGTAGTTCAGCCAGCCACAGACCTTGTTGCCGTCCGGGCAAAACTGGACCTCGGAGGTGTGCTCGCGGCCGGGATGCCCACCACACCAGCGGGCCCGGTCTTTCTTGGCCGGATAGCTGCGGACCTCATCGTCAGGAAGGTCGTGACGATTGATCCGGCTGGGAGAGCCCAGCTCGCGCTGAAAGGTCACACCCTGGCGCTCGCCGTCGCCCTGCTGAGCAAACTTGTGCGGCTTGCACATGGCGCAGCCTTTCCAGCGCCGGTTCGACGTACGAGGCATCAGCCTTCCTCCCGGCCGAGACGATCGAGCGCATCTCGGTCTCTGATGACAATCCTCTGGGCCAGGAGCCGAACCTGCTCTGTCTGAGCTATCGCCCGCACATGGTCAGCGAACATCAGCTCGGCATCGTCGTACTCGTGTGGGCTGGCCGGAAAGATTCCGATCGGGCCGTGTGCGGAGCAGTCCACCAGTAGGAACCTGCCGGCAGTGTCCGGCTCGCCATCCTCAGTGCACGGGGTCAGCCCCTCACGGACGCAACACTCAGCCATGAATGACTCCTAGTCCTTGAAGCACATCAAGGACGAAGGCCGCGATCACACAGAGGAGGATGACGGCACCCGCGAAGGCGGCCAGTAGCCACAGGCTCTCCTCGTGCCGCTCCGAGTGCCGCACGACTGCCTCCTGCGAGATAGAAGTATGTCGGGGTCTCACCGACCGAAGATCCGGCAGTAGCTTGGACCGTTCGGGCGGTGAGACCCCTTGCCGCTGCACACCCTTCTACGGGAGCGGCGCCCTTCAATGTCCCAACGACGGGATGAGGTGCCAGTCCACCGTAGTGCACCGTCTAAGGTTTCCTCAAGGGGTCAACCGAGGCTTGCCGGAGTTATCCGCCCAGGCCCACTTGCTCAGCGCCCAGGTGGCCACGCCGCACGGGGCGCAGTAGGTCTTTCCGGACTGTCGGGCGCCGGCCTCCCCGAAGTACTCCACGTACTGGCCGCCGGGGGAGATCTCCTTCGCGCAGTCCGGATGTGGGCAGGGCTGAGAGCCACCGGGGCAGGTGCAGGTCCGGTCCTTGGTCGAGACCCGGTAGCGGGCGTCGGCGATCAGCTCGGGCTCGGCGTAGATGGTGGTGCCGCAGCACTCGCAGGTGTCGCCGGCAAACAGCTCGTGGTGCAGGGTCCGGGCACAGCCCACCGGCGAGGGACAGATAGAAGTATCAAACCGGGAGTAGTGCCGGGCGCCGTAGTGGCGTGGCTCGGTCATCGGGATCCCTCCGGTGCCTGATATACCCCATAGACACACCTTGATCCGTCTCGGCTCGGGTCGTCGGTGTCGTAGATGACTCCGTCGATCACCGCGCACAGGTGCTTGGAGCAGCGGGCGATGATCCGGCCAGGAGGTAGCTCGCTGGCTCTGAGATGGACGGTGGTGCCCGATCCGATGGCCATGGTCGGTGTCCACCTCCATCCCAGCTCTTGGGTCAGGTAGCGCTCATAGACCTGTCTGCTCACTCCGGTGCGAGCCGAGCCCCGGGCGCCTCTGGAGCCTTTCCGGGCGGCCTTGATCCGGTGGTTGATCGCGTCATAGACCTGCAGGTAGGGCAGCTCGGTGGCGATCGCGATGGCCCGGGTCACGCAGTCGCCGGTAGATCCGGTGAAGCCTGCTGCCTTGCGGCCACCGTCGGCGTACTTCCAGCCGATCGGGGAGCGCAGATCCAGGATGATCGGCTCGCCGCGCTGCCGTACTGGACCGCCAGGCCGGACGAGGACGGTGAAATCACGGGCCGGTGGATGGTCAAGCCTCCGGACTTCCGCTGATTGGGACATTGTTCTCTCCAAGGGAAATAGTGGTGCTGATACCACCATTCTACCACACCTGTCAAGGATCCTTAGACAGACGCCAACTCCAGAGCCTGTCGTCGGCGGTGGGAGGCGGCCACCCAGGACTCCTCCTCGGCGGTGAGGATCAGATGGTCGGGGATGTCCATCGTGTCCTCGATCGTGGCGTCGGTGAAGCCGAGGTAGTGCATCATGGCCAGTCGACCGCCGGCCCCCAACTCCATGGTCTTGCGCCAGTGCTCCCGGCACCGGTCTTTGACCCGGGCCAGCCACTGCATGCGCTCCCGGTGGTGGGCCTGGCGTCGGGTGTTGAAGTGCTCGCGGCCATCCTCGGTCGGGGTGGCCAGGGTGAAGAGCAGGTGCAGAGAGCCTCGGGCCACCTTGACCGCGAATCCCTTGGCCTGCAGCCAGCGGGAGACTCGGTGCAGACGGGGCCGGTTGCCCAGCACGGCCAGCAGCTCTGTGGTGGTCAGCACGTGGTCACCCTCGCCGTAGAGCACCGCGATCGCCCAAGCCCAAGGGTCGGTCCAGTTGTCGGAGGCCGGATCCAGAAACTCCAGCTGGCGGTAATCCGCTCTGGTCCGGTCAGGATGATCGCCAGCGAGCCGGTAGTCCCCGGCCCATCGTCGCTCCTGGGGTCCGGACCAGCGGCCTCGGGTGACGCACCGGATCAGGCCGTGCGGGGAGGTCTGGCCCTCGGCGGGCAGATAGGCGGTGAGAGTCTCGCGGGAGAGACCGGAGTGAGCCTCCAGGGCCCGTATGCCCGCAGTGGTCAGGTGCGGGTACAGCAGCAGCGCGACCGCGATCCGGCACTCATAGATGAGAGCTTTGTCCAGTCGAGAGCCGTGAAGAAGGGCACGAATCCGTGTCAAGAGGATGTGTGGTTGGACAGTGGTGCAAGAGTCCATTAGCCTGGTCCTCAGCGTCGGAACGGATCCCCGAAGCCCTTCGACAAGGCTTCACTACAGGGGGTCCGTTTTGATTTGTCCTGGGGGACTCTAGACCTTCGATCTTTCCGGTGCCAAGTCCTCCTCTCCTGATGGTTCACTTTCCGGCCAACTAGGGATGTGAGTACTCGGCTCGCGCGTATGCATGTGCGCCCGCGCGAGGACAAGTCCTGGTCTAAGTACTTACTCCTTCCCTAGAGAACCCCTGTGGTACGGAAAATGAACCATCGAGTCCTAGGTAAGATCATCTCCCGCACGGCACGTGCAGAGCCCCGGAACGCGTCCGGGAAGTGCGGCCCAGGTCGGGCTATCGTCACCTCGACCTGGGCCTGCGCCATACTGGTGGCCAGGCGGCGTCAACTCGGTCAACACGACGTACCATGGCGCCGACAAGGACACTCTTGACGGCATGCTTGATTCCGTGCCGAGGTGTACCTGCGCCGCCGCCCATAATCCCTAGACCGATCCGGTGAGATAGATCTATCCTGGATTGGCACGCATGGCGATATGACCGGGCAGGCGAACGATGGCTGCAACCCATCGGTTTCGAGTTCGACTCTCGATATCGCTTCGACCGAGGCCCGGTGGGCCAAGGTAGTGATCGGTGGACTCGTTCGGACGGACTGTCTCCATCGGTCATCTGATCAATGCCGAGCTGGAGGACGACTCCAACGATTGATGCCCGACCACATGACCCCGCCCGCTGCCTGAAGGCATGGCGGGGTTTTCTACGATCGGAGTGAAGACCATGCGCGCTGTCGTGATGGACATCGGCTGCCTAGAGTGCCATGTACCTAGCGAGCTGCTCGGGATCTACTCCTCGGCCTTCGAGGCTCTGGCCGCCCATCCCGAGGCCCAACTGGCCACCACGATGGACAGTGACTTGGACTGGTACGGGGACGTGGTCCAGGTCATCTTCACCGAGCCATAGTGAAGCCGGCCGGTGTCCTGATACATTCCGGCCGGCTTCATCGCTGTACGTGGCGCTCAGCCCCTCCCACGGGGCTCTCCTGGGCTAGCTGCCCACCTTGGCGACGGCCCGCTTGGTCAGCTCCAGGGCCAGGTCGATGGAGTCATCATCGGTCAGCGCCACCGTGATGCCGTGCGGGTTGCCTGGGTCGATGTTGCGGGGCACGATCCGGGCGTCCTTGCCGAGCAGGTCCCAGACGTCGGGACGCTGCAGCCGCAGATGCAGAGAGCCGGCCCAGGGCCGCAGGTAGACCACCGCACCAGAGCGCCTGACTCCCGGGCTGCACAGCCGGATGTAGTCGGTGTAGCCATCCCCCCAGGTGGTGCTGCGGGACTTTCCGACCCGGGCGATCAGACCCAGCTCGGTCTCGGCCCGGTTGAGCAGGGTCTCCATCCGGAAGGTCTCCGTGGGGCTGGTGGAGTTTCCGTAGAGGGACCGGCTGAACAGCACGTAGCGGACCAGCCGCTCCCGGCGGGCGATCGCGGCCTGACCGGGGGACTCCTCCTCGGGGGTGTCCTCTGTCGTGTCCTCGGTCTCGACCTCGGGGTCCTGCGCATGCGCCGGCTCGGGGTCCTGTACTGCAGTCGGGACGGTCGGTGTTTCGGTGAGCTTCCGGTAAGCAACCACCTCTTCGGGGGTGCCGGTGACGTATTCCATGATGGTTTTGCCTTTCGTCAGGTTCAGCAGTCCATTAGCGAATCTGCTGATGGGTACAGAACCTGTATACGGCATTAGTGGTCGGATCTGCAAACGATCCTTATAAGACACGCCGTTACCAGGCCGCTGCTACCCTGATCCTCGCCCCGCTCCACGGCCTGCAGCTTGCGAGCGGGGCACCCAGAGCCCGGCTGAGATGACCGCTGGCCGAACGAGACCTCGATCCCTGAGGACCCAGTAATCTCTGACCGGTACGAGTCAGCTGCGCGCTGACGGAACGGCCGCCCCGGGCAGGGGGCGGCCGTTTTTACGTTCCATCTGATGCGGGGATAGATCTATGCGTCGAGCGCTTCCTCCAGCGCCCGGAACCCGACCAGGGTCTGATCCAGTCCGGCGACGATGGTCTGGACCGCGCTGAGTAGCTCCGGGGTGCGCTCCACGGCGAAGAAGACCGGCTCTGCCACCACCTCGACGTGCAGCTGTGCCTGCGGGCTGAAGATCTCGGCGTAGCGCTTCTCCGGGGTGCGCAGGATCTTGGTCGGCAGACCCTGCTGGGTCTGGGCGATGGTCTTCTCCTGGATCAGGATCTCCTCCCCGGCCCGCACCGTGCCGATCGAGGCGCTGATCCCGAACAGCTCCACCGCGTGCTCGGACAGGTACTCCAGGTCCGGCAGATTAGACCCCGCCGGAAATTCCTTGTAATGGATCAGCTCGCGCAGACACTCCGCGATCCGCTCCTTCTTGGTCAGACTTGTGCCATTGAGGCTGGTGGTCATCACTGCATCCCTTTCGTCGGCCTCTCAGCACTCACGGTAAGTCGGACAGACCGGCATCGGTGATCGTCTACCCAAGGAAATTTGGAACGGCGAAAGACCTGCCGGACCGCCGGATCTTCCGAGTGAAGAGGTAGGAGGGATTCCTGCCCTCCCCTAGCCCAAGGGGATGCAATGACCGACTCCACTCTGGCCCAACCCGATGACACAGCGCTACCGGATGCCGATGGTGATGGCGCCGAAGGGGATGACCTGACCACACTGCCGGATCTCCCGCCGCAGCAGGCCACCGACTCCGATGAGGGCGAGGACCTCGGCGACATCGAACGCCCGGATCCCTGCATCGCCGAAGGTGGGGGTGCCTGATGGCTGCCCACTTCGGCAATTACAACCCGAGCAGTTTCGGCTGGTCGGCCGATGGCTCCCAAGTGGTTCCGTTCAGCTACAAGGGCGAGCCGTTCCCGTCCGGCTGCCACCGACTGGTGGTGGCACTGTTCACCGGGCTGAGCAATGACCTGACCGCCGCCGGTCTGCACATCCCCAGCACTCACAACCCACTAGTGGACGGCAACTGGGGCTACGAGCCGCGCAACGTTCGGGGCTCATCCAACCTTTCCTTCCACGCCTACGGCCTGGCTGTGGACTACGACGCCCCGCACAACGGGATGACCACCTCAACTACCTTCCGGGGCACCATGCCGGCCAACGCCACCGCGATCGCCCACAAGTGGGGCTGTGAGTGGGGTGGGGAGTGGTCGGGTCGCCGAGACGTGATGCATTACGAGGTGCATTTGTCCCCCGGAGATGTTTCTGGCGTGGTGTCGGCCAACCACGGAGGGGCCACGACGGCCCCCAGCAGCCCTCCAGGGCACCCAGTCCTGCGGCAGGGGTCTACCGGCAAGGATGTGGCCACCGTGCAGCGCAGGCTCAATCTGAAGCCTTCGCCGCATCCTGTGTTCGGCCCGGCCACCAAGGCCGCCGTGCAGATGTACCAGCGCCGGCACAAGATCACCGCCGACGGAGTCGTCGGCGCCACCACCTGGTCGCGGCTGCTCAGTGCCTCGATCTTGCCCGGCGAGCGGTCTGTCAGCCTGGGCTGCACCGGGCCGGATGTGGCCTGGCTGCAACGCCGGCTGGGTCTGGTGCCGGCCAAGCATCCGGCCTTCGGGATCAAGACCCAGTCCACCCTGGCGGCCTGGAAAGCCAAGCGCGGTCTCGGCGGAGGTGGCTCCGCTGGCCCCGTGACCTGGGCTGCCCTAGGAGCAAACGGCTAATATGGTGTTTTGACGGAAGGGACTCCGTCAACCAAGGGATAAAGCGCCCCTCCGGTAAGCAGTCACCGGAGGGGCGCTCCTGTGTGTTCGGTTGACGCACTCAGTCAAGGAACCTTAGAGTGACAGCACGATCTCGCACCATTCCCAAGGAGACCCCGTGCCCGACCTTCATGGCCCCCTCGACTTCGGCAACATCCAGCAGGCGCTGAATATCGCCGTCCGGGAGCAGTACACCGACACCTGGGCCAATCGGTACCACGCCGACGTCACCGCGCTGCGGGACCACGTCCTGGAGCTGGAGGAAAAGCTCGCCCAGGCCAACTCGATGGAGCAGTCCCACGACAGCCAGGACCCCTCGTGACCTCCGGCCACCACAGCCTCAACAACCTGATCGAGGCGTGGCGGATGACCGACGCCGGCCGCAACCAGGAGATCTGGGAGTTCCTGGGCTGGAGCCGCGCTCAGTACGAGTGCTGGCTCAACACCGACGAGATCCCCGACGTGCCGCTGTCCAGTGCGGCATTTGCGCTCCTGCAGTACTCCCAGGTCGCCGAGGTGCTGCTGGGTGGAGTCACGGAGAGGGAGCCGTCCTGATGCCCAACATCCTGATCGAGATCGAGGGCGTGCCCCGACCGGTGCGGGAGCTGAGTTGGGCCTACCGCCTGCCGTGCGGCTGCATCCAAGGCTGCATGCTCCCGGATGTGTTCGAGGAGGAGGCGGCCTGGCACCAGTGGTTTGAGGAGATTGGCCGCAAGCGGGAGCGCAGCCGGGAGATCAATAAGCAGCGCGCCACCGGTTACACCCTAACCCTGGAGGTTCGGAAGGCGATCACCGCCGAGATCGTCGGACCACCGTGCCCGCATAAGGAGGACAGATGACCGAGCGATACAAGCCCAAGGTGCTGCTGATCCTGCCGGGCAAGGGCAAGTGGGTGTACTGGGAGATCCTCGGAAACCTGGATTTCATCCCCATCGGGAAGCGCAATGCAGCCATCGAGCTGTATGCCAGGACCGAGCCGATCGCCATCCGGAAATTAGCCAAGAAATTGCCAGAGCAGCTCATCTCATGACCGTGACTCCGGAGCGCGTCGCAGAGATTCGCGCAGCGTCGATCGAAGGCTCAGCGAATTGGGATAATCCGATCACTGATTGCCGCGATCTGTTGGAGTACGCTGATATGCTCAGGGCTTCGATCAGCCGGTACGAGGGCATGATCACATGGGGCACAAGCTGCTCAAACTGCGCCGACCTGCTGGACTCCTCATACATGGAAACCACACTGCGGGAAGAGGCTGAAGCTAAGGTCGCCCGGGTCGAGGCACTGTGGGCAGACAACGCAGTCAAGGGTGAGAGCGGCGGATCCGGGGGCGGCTGCTACATCACGCCTGATGAACTCCGGGCTGCGCTCGACGATACGACGCTGCCGACTTGGCAGGTCCAGCGAGATAACGGACCCTGGCTCACCGTGGAGTCCTGGGATGCGGCGCTGCGACTCAAGGGAGACCACCCGGATATCCAGATTCGGAAGTCCACCGATGCCACGACGTGAGTATCTGCTGCAGTTGAAATGCCCGGTGTCTGGCTGTGATGACCCCTGGACCGCCTACAGCTACGACACCCAGCGGGATTACCGGGAGGGTATGAAGCGGTACGGCAGCACACATCGGTGCGTCCGGCATAGTCAGCCGGAAGAGGTGCTGGATCCGGCAGACAATCCCCGGACCAGCGTTACTTACGTGTCGGTCGCCAAGACCTACTACAACAACGTCGAGAAAGAACATCGTCCCTTGGGTTTGTTTTGGGTGAAGGAATCGAAGCTGACCGAGAATAACCCGTCCGGTAATGGATTCGTCTGGGGTCCCGGATTTAAGGCGTACGCCAAGGACTTTCCTGAGGGCACCCGAGTGACTATTACGGCAGAGGTGCTGGTTCCATCCCTGGAGGAGATTGATGACTGACTACGCCGCTTTGAGCAGACGGCAGATAGAGGAGCGTCTTGCTGCTGCGGAGGCCCTGTGTGTGGCTTTTGCATGGTCGCCGGCTCGGTCATCAACTGACACCGAGAAGGCCGCGCACGAGCTGTGGCGTCGGTGGTCACAGATATCCGGTGACTCTTGCAACCCGCAGGATCACCCCGAGTTGTCGCCATCTGTGATTGCTGCGTTGGCGCGTCGGCGCGATGAGATCCGCGCGGAGACACTGAATCGACTGCACGGGGATGGCTGACCATGAGCGAGCCGTTCTACGATCCGGCAACCTGGGCACCGCAGCCCGAGCTAGATCGAAAGCTGGCTGATGCGGAGATCAACGGTGAGGACGCCGAAGTGATGAAGGCGTTCGCCGAGTTTCTGACCAAAGCCTCGCTGAAGCCACATTCCCCAGGCGGAGACAAACCCACATCTGAGCAGATCCAGTGGACTCGGAATGCACTTCTCGATCCACAGTGGAGAGAGTTCATCGGACTGCCACCGTTACCTGTCGAGGAGGATAAGTGATGAGACACAGTATCGGGAACACCGAGGTACTGATCCGCGAGGCCGCCTACAACCTCGGCCTGAGAGAAGGCCACGAAGGGGAGCGGAAGGCGATCGCCGACAGAGGAGACGTCATCGTCAGCCGCGAATCGATCGCTGCAGCTATCGAGCTGATCCAGGAGCACTGGGCCGGCTACGGGGATGAATCCGATGTTGGACGGCAGGCGTACGACGACCTTATAGCAGCAAGAGACCGCGATGTCTGACGACCGCACCCGGAAGATCGAAGTCGATCCGGATCTACTGAAACGGCTGCGCGCGTACACGATCCAGTTGGGTTGGCCTGAAGAGGGCGTCGAATTCTGGCTCTCGCAGATGAGTAAAGACGCCACGATTGTCGCCGACCTGCTCGCCGGCAACCCGCCGGTGAAATCCGGATCCAAGGAAGGAACAGAGACCCAGTGACCGATGCGGTCTTCACCTCAGCTTCCTTGTTTGCTCGGGCTCGTGATGTCGCCAAAGACATTGAGATCCGGCGCCCGGGGTATCACCTGGCAGTCGGCCAGGACGACACCGGGATCTACTTCCAGATCTACTGCCAGCGACCGGACACCTACACCGAAGCGATGGGTGAGGGTCAGGGCGGCAAGCGCTACCTGGCGTATCACACCACCCCTGATGAGATGGTGCGGATCGCCTTCAGCATTCTCGACGCCTACGACCACCACGAGGATCGAGAGGCCTTCCTCTACAAGGGCAAGCGGGTATTCGGTCCGCATATCACGATCGACGCTCTGATGAGCGTCGCGGACCAGGTGGACTGAGATGACCAAGTACATCAGCATGCCGCAGGAGATCGACGCAGTCCGGTGGAATGGCGATATCAACGCGCTGTTCACCTTCGTCGGCGAGCTGCACCCGGAGCTGAGCGGCATCGGCTATATGACCATCGGGGGCAGCACCATCGCCGATCTGGCGCTCGGCAAGGAGATGGGCATGCGACTGGTCGGCAAGGACCTGCAGCTGATGACCATCGACGATCAGTGGGTGCCGTGTCTGTGGGGGCACTACGTGATCGCCGAGCCGGTGCCCAATCGCTACTATCCGTGCGCCCCTGAGGTGCTGACCGCCAAGTACTGCGAGGTGGACTGAGCCGGTGGCGATGACTGTCCTGGCCACCGTCGAGGCGGTCTACCGGCACTGGGAGGCCGGCGACCGGACCTATCGGCTGCTGGATACCGACCGGTGGTGCTGGTGTGGCTCTCCCACCGTGGCCGATCGGCAGGAGCAGGCCATCTGTCTGGAGACTCCGTTTCACGCCCCGACTATTCGGCCACGCCATCGATGATCTGCTGGCCGTGCAGGTCCAGCTCACCCAGGCTCATCGCGATCCGCCGAAACTGGATCTGGCTCCACAGGATTTCCACACCATGTGCAAAAGCGTCCGGGGCGATGGCCACCCCGATCGGCATCTCAGCGGTGCCGGCCAGCTGCATGGAGTATTCCGGGCAGCTCAGCGCCACGCACAGGCTCACACACGGGGTCAGGGCGGTCACAGGCTCACCGTCGTGCTCGCACTCCACCAGGATGTCGCTCAGCCGCACGCCGTAGGTCACCTCATCGGCGGGGTCGGCCAGGGACTCCAGGGTCAGCCGGGCCAGATCCCCCAGCTGCTCCTCCATGCTGTTCACTGCCACCGTGGCTCCTTTGGGTGTCCTCCACCTCTTCGGCCGCTTTTATCCACAGCGCCGGCAGGGTCACCCACAGCGGGATCGGGCCAGATAGATCTATCCCCGCATAATGATCATCGGCGGCCACCCAGTGCATGCAGACCGGCCGGTTCTCCCAGTAGGCCCTAACCACCCAGCCGGGCCCGCTCGATGTAGCGACGCCGGATCTCAGCAGAGATCGCAGTCACGGCCGGGTCGATCAGCGTGTCGGCATCCACAGACAGCTCAGTGACCAGCTGGCGAGCCAGCTGGTGCTCCAGGGATGCCTCATCGGGAGTCCCTCGGGCCACCTGCACCTGGATGTCCACCGAGTCATGGATGGAGTTGATCCGGTGGATCCGGTCCGAGCGCTGCTCGTGAATGGCCCACACCCCGGTGGGCTCGTAATGCAGCAGAGCATGTCCGCAGCCGAGGTTCAAACCTCTGCAGCCGGCGTCGGAGGACAGGAACAGCTGTCGATCGCCGCGTTTGAATGACTCGATGGCCTCGGTCTTCTGCCGCTGCCCGAGCGCGCCGTGGTTGATCGCCACGGTGAAACCATCCCGGGCCAGGGCATCAGCCAGCTCGGGGAGGACCGACTGGCCGAAAAAGGTGAAGATCACACCCTGCTCCGGCCCGAGCCGGGCCGCCCAGTCACACATCGCCTCAGTCTTGGCCGAGGGGATCGCCTTCAGGCCCTCCGCGCCGACCTCCCAGACGATGCGCTGAGCCAGCTGTCCCTGGGAGCGCAGGATCGAGGCCGGGTGTCCGGCGATCTGTCGCAGCGTGCCGTAGGCCCGCTCGACCTGGGCGTCGTCTTCGATATCGACCAGGGAGGCCACCGTGGTCAGGAAGTCCTGGTGCCGGGGATGTAGGTCGATGAAGGTGGGAGCCTCCTCGACCTTGATCGGAAACTGATCCCGGATATCGGGGTCGCTCTTGCGCTTGCGGATCACCAGGTGGCTGACTAGCTCGGTCAGCGTCGGGATGTCTTTCTCGATCCGGGTGCTCGGCTCGATGTTCTTCCACTTGATCGGCACGCCGTAGTCGTCCTTGAGCAGCACGTAGCAGGCCTCGAACTGCGCCACCGTGGGCATGTGCTCGGGATCCATCAGCCGGGCGATGTTGAAGAAGTTATCCGGTCCGGTCTCTACCGGGGTCCCGGTCAGCCCGAGCACTCGCAAGTGGTCGGGTTTGCGCAGCTGCTTCAGGGCGTAGTCGTGGGCCTTGTACCGGCTGGAGGAGCGGTTACGCAGCTTCTGCACCTCGTCGTAGACCACCAGGGTGCGCTGCGGCACCAGATACTGCAGGAGTGGTCCGACGGCGAGCACTTTGCGGGTCTTCGGCTTGATCGTGCAGAAGTCCTTGGCCGCCGTCTCATAGGTGGTGATCAGCACTTCGGGGGGATCGGCCAGCACCTTGGCCCGCTGCTGGCCGAGGTAGACCTTGGCGGAGAGCCGGGTGAACTGGGCGAAGTCTTGGCGCCACTCGGCTAGCTTGATCGACTCACATACGATCAACACCCGGTCGATCAGGTCGTCTTCGAACAGCATTGCGGCCGTCGCCATGGCCAGATGGCTCTTACCAGTGCCGAGATCAAAGATCGGCAGCATGGCCTTGGCGTAGTAGATCGAGGCCACCGCATCGGCCTGAAACGGATACAGGGTGGACAGATAGAGCGAGCCCCGGGCCTGCGGTGGAAGATCCAACAGATGGCCCGGGGTCTCGGTCATAAAGTGACTATAAGCTTTCTTAGTGGATGCTGGCTACCTCGGGCACGACCACCGAGAATCGCCAGGAGACGGAGAATCCGACCTCCTCATCCGGCACCGCGACCGGGCGCACGGCGATGGTCTCACCGTTGAGCTGCAGCTCGGCGGTCAGAAACGGGGTGGTGACCCAGCACTGCGGGGCGAAGTCGGCCTCGATCACGATCGAGTCGACGGCCAGGGACCTGGCGGCCGGTGACACGGCACCCCCGACGGCGATCCCCCACTCGCCCTGGTCGTGGCAGGCCAGCTCAAGGAGATGGGCAGCGTGGACAGTGCGTGCGACGACGGAATCGAGCACGGTGCACCTTCCTACCCTTTCAGCCTAAATAGAAGTATCTCTCTGGTGAGAATGCATGACAGATCAAGGACTGTCCAGTCTGATCCAGCAACTATTGCCCGTGCTATTCCGTGGACTACCCGTTCTGCAGCAGCATGAACCGGAAGCTGACCCCTGATGTGGTGGATGCCTGGGTGCCATTGCCGAGGGTGAAGTACAGCGTGATCGCCGAACTCGTCACCGCCAGCACATGCGGCTCATAGGTGGTGGTCAAGGAGCCTCCGGACTGTCCACACACCACCAGACCGTCGGGGATCTCCCCGAGCGGGTTGGTCCAGGTGAATCGGCCGGCCGCCGTGGTGGTGATGCCTCCCACGGAGCCTGCGGTGATGACCTGCAGGCCATGGCCGCCGATGAGGATGGAGCCCATCGACAGCTGCCCAGTCACCGTGCCGGTGCCGGCTACCGTCAGGTTGCGCCCGGCCACCACATCCCGGCCGGCGTTGAGGTCACGCGGCCGGTTGGCCGCTGCCGCACCGATGTCGGAGGCGTTGTCGGTGTTGAAGTCCAGCACACCCCCGAGCCGCAGCGCGGTGGTGTTGGAGGCATTGGCCAGCAGGATCGCAGCCACCTCGGCGGCGACCGTGGAGAGGGTCAGCGGCGTGATCGCTTTGGTGGAGTCTCGGAAGTAGTGGTGGTCCCCGGTGTAGTAAAGGCTCTTGGGCTGGGTCGCACCGTTTTGCACGGCCGAGCCCTGGTTGCCGAAGTACACCGCACCGAGCTGGACATTGCCCGAGTCCGAAACCTGCACGCCTGCACCACCAGGAGAGGTGGGCTTGGGAGTCAGGGTGTAGTTCTGGGTCTTAACGGTGCCGGCGGAGTCGTCGGTGTAGACGTTGGAGGTTTGCCCGGAGCTGTCCACTATTCCCGCAGCGGTGGCACCAGCAGCTGCACCCTCCAGGGCCACCACGGTGTTGGTGACACCGGATTCCAGGGTGACGTTGGCGCCCTGGAATCCCTTCGTCCCGACCACCCGGTTGCCGGACTGGCTGATGTCTACGCCGGTGTCGATATCGGTGGCTGTGGTGCCCTTGCCTGGGATCAGCCCGGACACCGTGTTGCCGCCTACGTCGCTGACCGGCGGGGCCAGCCGGATGAACGCGGTGGCCGTGGCTCCGGAGGTCTTCACGCAGCCGGAGAAGGTCATGTTGGACAGCACCGAGCCGTTACCCTTGTGCGAGATGATCTCCCCGTTGGTGGGCAGGTGCAGCGAGTCGAACATCAGGTCGGTGAAGGAGTTGCCCGAGGAGGACAGCCCAGAGGCGGCGTCGAAGACCCGCACCGCACCGGAGGCCCCCACATCGGCGGTGCTCAGCAGCGAGTGCAGCAGGATCGTGGAGAACCGGCAGCCCAGCACCGAGGCGGCGGAGATCCAGGCCACGTCGTTGGCGAGTGCCCCCACCGGGTTGGTGATCAGAATCCGGGAGAAGTCGCAGTAGTTGGCCCCGTTGATCGACAGTGGCGCGGCGCCACAGGCGGTGATGGTGAGGTCGGAGAAGCTGGCGTTGATCGCGGCGGGCAGCAGGATGCCGCACTTCACTCCGCCAGTGTCTGTGGTGCCATCCCCGACGATGTTGAACCCGGAGAAGACCGCCCGGCCGCCGTAGTCCGGCCACCGGTACCCGGTGAAGTTCAGCACCGGCCCGGTCTGGGACATGCACTTCAGGGTGGTGCCGCCAGCGACCGAGGCGGAATTCTGGCAGCCATCACCCCTGATCACCGAGGAGTAGCCCGACAGCGGCAGCGTCCCGGTGATCACATAGGTGCCGGTCGGGAAGTAGATGACCTTCCGGCCGCCGGAGTTTTCCGCTGCCTGAAAGGCCGCCTTGATCGCGGCAGTGTCATCGGCGGTGCCGTTGCCCACCGCGCCGAAGGACCGCACGTTGTAGGGCATGTAGGCGGCGGTGGCGCCGCCGGCACCGGACTGGGCCAGCACCTGGAGGTAGTCGGCGGTCGCGTTGTGGTCGGTGATGTGCCCAGCGTCCCCGGCTTGGACCCCCTGGGTAGGCAGCGGAACGGTCATGATTAGTACCCATCCGTGTAGGTATCGGAGTATGTGTCGCTGGGCGGAGTGGCGCCGCCGCCATCAGGTGGTGGCGTAATGCCGCCACCCTCCACCGGAGCGGCCAGCACCGGCGGGATAGCCGGGACCGGGTCCCACCAGGAGCGCGGGATCGGGGCATCCCAGGCCTGCCACATCGGGTCGGTCTCGATCGGTGGGTACTGATCGACCACCGAGCGGTTGGGACCGGACACGCTCAGCGCGGTGTTGGTCGGCCGGGTCCGCAGCAGCCCCTCATACCAGGGCCGAATCGATAGCGCCGAGACGCTGGCCCCGGGGGTATACATCCGCAGCCGCCACTTCAGCTCGTTCCCGGAGACCGGCAGGGACAGCACCCCGTGGGGGTTGTTCACCACCCCGAACGAGTCATGCCAGGTGGTGCCACCGTCCACAGAGAAGCTCCAGGACACCGGCTCGTCGTAGAGGCTGAACCGTTCGACCGTCCAGTTGTCGGTGGTGCCGCCGATCTGGTCGAGCCGGACATAGACGTTGCCGGTGATCGGGGTGGATTCATACGTGCCGTAGATGCCGGCCTCCAGCACCCCGTAGGTCTCACCCTCGATATCGCCGTACTTCTTCGGGATCTCCGCCGAGCCCACGATGTAGCCGACGCTGAAGTAGTCGGTCTGCCCGGCATAGAACATCTTCTGGGTGCTGACCAGCACCGTGTCGGTCAGCGCCGAGACGATCGAGAGCCGCAGCGGGGACTTCAGCGTCTGCGCGGCCGTCACCCGGGCGGCGGCGTAGAGCTGGCCGCCGTTGAGCGGCACGATCTGGCTGGACCGGATCCCGCCGTTGGCGTGCCCGCCAGGCTGTCCACCCTCCAGCTGGGAGTAGTCCAGGCCCTCCAGGTTGCCGTAGGTGCCGTAGACGTTCTGCTGGCGTGGACCCAGGTTGACCGAGTGCACCTGCCAGGAGCCGGGGTTGGCCACGGTGCCGAAATGCCCTGCGGTCAGCCGTACGGTCACCTCGGCGAGATTCCAGGTGATGGCGGTGTCGGCGACCTGCCGCTGCGCGGTCCAGGTGTTGCCGTCGGCGGAGGTCTCCCAGTAGACGTTCGAGCCGTCGTTACGGATCCGCCACCACACCTGGGTGGGATCCCAAGTCAGGGTGGTATCGGAGTTGATCCCCGACGAGCGCAGCCGCATCCGCAGCATGCCGGCGGACTTGCCGATCCCGATCAGGGAATCGGTGCCATCATCGGCCACCACCTGCAACAGGGCCTCGGTGTCGCCTGTATCGCCACCAGCGGCCGGCAGTGGCATCCCCGCACTGAAGACCTCGACCTGGCTGCCCAGGAGCGTCAGCGGCGCGCTGGCGGCCGTCTGCAGCACGCTGTAGGTGGTCCCGGCCGGCAGCGAGGCGATCCCGTCCTCCACTGTGGGACTGCCCGCCTGGGAGGCCCACACGTCAGAGATCCCCGAGGCGAAGGAGTCCACTACCGAGCCGACTGTGCCGGCGGTGTCGGCGGTGTCGATCTCCAGGTCGCCGTAGGTGAGCCGGAAGAAGCCTCGGTGCACGTCCATCGAGCCGTAGTGCGGCTTGAGCACCGCGTCGCCGTAGGCCTGCCAGTAGGGCGAGTTGTCATCGGCGGTGAAGTAGTCATCGGGCAGCACCTGGAAGTTGGCCGACTGCTGGGTGGCGTACTGCAGCGCGCGCACGTTCGAGGTGGAGGTGAAGGTCTCGGAGATGACCTCGCAGAAGCCGCCCTGGCTGGTGATCAGTCCCGGCGCGATGTCGACCCCGTTGAAGGAGGCGACGTGCACATCGTCGGTGAACTGCTCGACGTAGCAGTCGGTGTCGTTGTCGACCAGGTAATCCAGTCGGAACGCCTGCAGGGACTTGATCCCGACGAAGTAGCCGACCTTGGTGACGTGCTCGATCTCGACGGTCTCATAGGTGTGCCGGGTGGTCTGCAGAAACTGCGGTGCCGAGGAGCCCACGTGCCACGGCTGGAATCCCCAGATCCAGCCGGTGGAGGCGATCTGGGCAGCGGTGGCCGGGTCGTTGGCCACCAGCGCAGCGGTGGGGTTGTGCGAGGAGCTGGAGGTCATCGCCTGCAAGGTCGCCACCGCGTCGGCATACTGCCCGGTGGTCAGGGCCTGGGAGGATGCCACGCCGGGCACGTTGGCCATCGTGGAGGATCGGGAGGATGCAGCGCCGGCCACCGCCTGCCAGTTCTGCACCGTGGTGGTGTTGAAGATCTTGAAGCTGCGCTTGATCGGGACAAAGTTCTCGTACGTCTCCGGGATCAGGTTGGTGAACTCGAACTTGAAGAACTTGGCCTTGGTCGGCGGGATATCCAGCATGCCGCGCTTCAGCGCGTAGTCCCGAGCCACCGGGGTCCACACCACGTCATCGAAGATATTGCCCACACCACCGACCAGGGCGGCCGGGCAGAGGGTCGCATCCGCCAGCGGAGGATCGAGCCGCAAGATAGAATTATCTGTGGTGTGAGTGTCGTCGGCCTCATACGGCGACCGGTGCACGTAATTCACCGAGTCCGCCAGATATTTGTTGATATCGGTCTGGCTGGCCGGAACGGTCTTGAGGATGAAGTTACGGATCGAGATCCCCGGGATGCCCGGGTTGTTGGTGTCGGGGTATCCGCAGATCCGCAGATTCGCGGGGTTGACGCCAAAGGGCGCCATCGCGAACGTCTGTGACACGGCCGGGTATTCACCGAGCTGATAGATCAGGGTGAGGCCGGCGTAGAAGTCGGCGGTGTCATGTGTGTTGTAGACGACCACAATCCGCCAGGTCGAGCCGAGCTGCTGGTGATCATCGAACGGAATGAACGCGGCCTGATTCTGGGAGTTGACGAACCGTACGCCACCGGGCACCGACTGCAGTACGTTCTGACCCCAGGAGAATATCGGGTGGGTCAGATCCGAATAGTGAATGTTGGGATCCTGGGTATTGCCGTCGGGGTAGAGAAACCGCGAGTTGATATCGAAGGCGAACCAGAACGGCTTGGCCGGATTCCACTGTAGATAGTGGTTATCGACATCGATAAAGCACGGGTAGACGTGCGAAAACGCCACCTGGGTCGCAGTCGGGTGCGGCGGAAACTGCTCGGGGGTTGCGGACGTGCCCTGCAGCTGCACGAGCGGGTAAGCCAACGGCTCATCGGATGCGGTGAACGTGGAGTCAGGGACATCATTCGACCAGTACACGCTGGTGTGCGCACCCACCGTCAGCGGATCGATATTGAACCGATCGATCGTCTGGCCATTACCGTTGGCGTCGCGAGTGTCCACATAGAAATTCACCACCGCGAAACTGACTGGCATCGGATCGGAGCGCCAGTAATCGGCGTCATCGCCGTCGATCACATTGGACGGGCTGTCCTGCTTCAGCGAAAAGGAGACCGGGCTGCCCAGCATGTCGGTGGTCTCGGCGAAATCAGCCGTGTAGTAGACCGGGTCGCCATAACGTGGCGCATCGGCCTTGGAGTAGATGTCGTAGCCGATCTGCACATTGCGCAGACCCAGCGAATAGGGAGCGAGCTTGCCGGCGGTGTCCTTGGGGAGATGACCTTTGGGGTTGCGAGTAAGCCGAAACCGGATCGCGGCCGTCTCGATCGGGGTGAGCGCGAAGGTGATCGGAATCCAGTGATGCGGCCCGTAGTGCTGGGTATGCGCCACGTTGGACAGCACGTTGATCTTGGCTGGGTAGGAGTCGGCCACCGTGTAGGTTGCGGGGCCGCCCTTGTTGGCCAGCTGTAGCGGCTTCCACAGGTTGTCGTCGGGATCCTGGTATTGCACCTGCATGGCGTGCGGAAAGTGCGCGGTCTCCACGTGAATTGCGTTGATCAGTCGGGGGTTACGGAAATTCAGCTGCATGACGTCGGCGGAGGGGTCCGAGCCCAGCCGGGGGTTGGTCGACCAAAAGTTGGCCTGGGTCGGGTCGGCGGCGACCGAAGCGGAGGCCTGGGCGGTGGTCCCGCCGATCGTGATGGTGGCGACCGCGCTCATGCGGTGGCTCCTGCCGTGCTGCGGGCGGCCACAAACGGCGCTGAGACCAGCTGGCCAGAGGCTGAGGCTTTACCCAGGGTGATGGCCGAGACGCTGGCCACGGCCTTCTCCGGGCCGTAGTCGACCCTCTTGCCGGCGACGGTGCGCACCTCAAAGTCGGTGCCGGGGATCTGGGCGCCAGTGGCGGACTCGGTGTAGGCGCTGGTGGAGATGACGTCGCCGTTGTAGGACCAGCTCTCTCCCTGATAGGCCGACAGCGCCGGCTTGGGCTGCACCACCGGCAGCCCGTTGGGGTCGACCTTGAGGTAGCTGGAAGCCTTGGCTGGGCTGGCCGCGACCTTGCTGGTCACCTCCCAGTAGATCGAATCCGCCGCGACCGAAGGGATCGTGATCGGGTTGTGGATCGCCACCCCATTGGCGTCGATGGTCAGCAACGCCTCGGCCGGCTTCATCCGGCCCATCACCTTCATCAGGTGGTAGAGCATCTCGGCGGAAAACGGCCCGCGCGGCTGGATGACGAACTCGTTGCGCCCCTGATCGGTGGTCCGACCGAAGGTGCCCGAGCCGCCCTCGATGTCGGCGTAGGTGCCCCTTTCCATCCCCGAGTAGTAGACAAAGTCGGTCGCCACGTCGCCGTAGGTGCGGGCATTCGCCGAAGGGGGCGCCCCACCGGGATTGCTGCCGTTATTGGCGTCGACCAGCATGTAGGTCTCATACAACGAGCAGTCCAGACCAGTGACAGCCTCGGCCATCGCCACGATGCCGTTCGGTGTTCCGGTCTGCCCGATCGCTCGACTGAAGGCCTCAATTCGCGAGCGGTAGGTGGCATCCCGGGCGTCGATGGCCGCCCACTCATCCGGGTCAGCAGTGTCGGTGTAGGGATCGAGGTCGAGCTTCTCATCTGTGAGCCGACCCACCCCGAGCACCGCACCGTAAAACAGGTCGAGGTCGGAGTACTTCGCGGTGAGCACCACCGACTGCATGTGGGAGGTCTGATACATCTTCCGGAGTTGGCCCACCCCGGCGTCTCCGAGCAGCACGTTCAGCAGCCGGGTCAGGTGCGAATCGGGGGAGAGGTCGTAGAGGTCGGGGTAAAAGTGGCTGAGATTGACGGCATTGTTGGTGGCTGGCAGCAGCGGGTCGGTCACCTGACTGAGCTGCTGGGAAATCGGGACGCCGATCAGCGGTGCCTGCAGTGCCAGGATCTCGGCAGTGTCCAGATAACGAGCGCCGGCACCGGCCTGGATCAGCTCGCCGTCACCGGCATTTGAGACGAGTGCCATTACGAACCTGTGAAGGTGTTGGCTGCCTTTGGCAGGAAGGTGCAGTCGTACAGGACCGGGATGACGTTGTCGCCGAATTGCACGTCGATCGGCCGGCCGCTCACCTGCTGGAATGCGATATGGCCACCGGTAGAGCTGACCTGCTCCAGACCGTAGGAGCCAGAGGGAGTGGCCTCCGTCTGATTGGACAGCCGGATGTTGTCGACACCATCGACATTGTGTGCATTCTGGTGAATGTCGGAGACCTGCAGCGCCGCGTCGAATCCCTTACTGGCGAGGAAGTTCGCCAGCGAATTCTTGACAGCCTGATTCACCGTGGCCGAATCAAACCCGGCGGTATACATGATGACGAAATTCAGCTTGTAGTACTGCTTGCGGGCGGCGTGCGCCCATACGTCGGTGGTGACCAATCGCCACTGCCGCACCCGGTCCTGTACGTCGGCCGGCACCGCGTTGTAAATGTAGGAGCTGGCCGATGACAGCACAATCTGTTGGGCATCGGCGGGAGCATGGGTGGAGAGCCACTCCAGACCAAATAGCGAGGTGGGGCCATAGCCGAACGCGGTGTTGTCGTGCACCACCCAGTAGTCGGTGCCCTGGGTGTAGGTGGTGGTGGAGATGGTGAGGGTGGTCGGGAAGTCCACGATCGGGCCGAACGCGAGCTGGACGAAGTAGTTGCCGGATGTCGGGTGTGTGCCACCGGTCTTGAACCTCACGAAGTTGTTCACGTTCAGTGCGTTGCCCGAGGTGGTGTTGAAGGCTCGCGCGGTCCGGAAGTACGTGGTCTCCGTGGCGGTGACGTTGCGGGATCCGTTGACCCAGATGTCGACCCGGTTGGCGATCCCGTTGGCCGGGTCATTGCGGGAAGCAGAGGAGGAGTACTCGAAGTCCAGGTCGTAGAGGTTCAAGTCGACCAGACCACCGGACAGCGAGTGCACCACCGGCGGAATGACGGTGTTGTCGAAGCTGTAGCTCATGCCCGGGACCAGGATCACGCCGTTGTCGATATCGGGACCGAAAAACTGGGTGCCGGGATAGATGTATTTTGCGTTGGCCGCCGGGATGGTGGAGGTGGCCGCGCCGGAGACCACCTGCAGCTGCTCGCGCCAGCGCTGGGAGGCACCAAGCACGTTGACGTTGGTGACCGGCAGGTCGGTGCTGGCCTCAGCGGCGTCCACGATGGCCTCGGTGGTGGAGACCTGCCCGGCCGAGGACTCCAGCGCGACAGCGGCGAACATGTCCTGAGTGCCGGCCAGTCCCCGGAACACGGTGGCCTTGAACCGGGCGATCAGCTGGGCATCGGTCTCGAAGTCGGTGCCGCCGGTGGTGGGGGAGGCATTGTCGACCGACATGATGCCGTCGACCGGGGAGGCCAGGGTGGTCAGCTGGTGCGCGGTGAGGTTGCTGGAGGTGCCCCCGACGACGGCCTGGATCGGCACGTCGACCGAGGTCTGTCCGGTGGCGAGCACGGCCGGCGCGGTGGTGGCGAAGAGCACCTGGGTGCCGGAGGTGGTGGAGATCTGGGTGCCGGTGGGGATCGTGTAGTTCTGGGTGGCTGCGGCGGTCCGGGCGAAGGTCTCCACTCCGACTCCGCGCTGGGCCTGAAATCGGGTGAAGCCGAACATCAACACGAAGTCATCCAGGTCGGCGCCGGCCTTGGAGTTGATGTCGAAGGTGTAGTTGGCCAGGAACTGATCGGAGTAGGCGCCCGCGAGCTGTTCGGCGATCACATCCAGGATCTTGCGGACTGGAGTGCCGATCGAGGTGTCCAGCTGGGGCTCGACGGTAGCGAGCGCGCCCACCATCTGGGCGGAGAGATCTGCCGCGTCAGGCATTGCCGCCTCCGATCGTGGCCGTCAGGACCAGGTCCTGCTCGTCGATGGTCTGAATGGCGATGTCGATGGTGATCGTGTCCAGGGCTGCAGTGACGGTGACCGAGGTGATCTGACCGATCAGCTCGGCGGTAGAGAATCGGCTGGTGGCCTGGGCGAGAGCGTCGGTCTGCACCTGGTCGTACTGCACGGCCTGGTAGTTGCCGACCACCCGCAGCGCCTCCTGCTGCACCTGAAACAGCAACGTCTCCGTCATCGGCAATCCGATGAAGGTGAGCAGCGTGGAGCCCCAGCCCGGGTGGAACCGGTCGTTACCCAACGGCTCTCCCAGCGCAAGCCAGACATCCTGCTCGGTCTTCACCGCGCCGTCACAGAGCTGGTAGGAGCCACCGGAGATGGCCAGGTCTCCATCGATCAGCCGCAATCCGAACACCCGCCACCTCCCTCTACCTCTTCTGACGGCCTCCGACCTGACGCCGGCAGGGGATCACGAACGGCGGGAAAGATACTTCTATGCGCTGGTTCCGTCGGTCACCAGGCCAAGCTTCACCAGGGCCGCCAGGAGGCTCAGAGAGACCGGATCCGCCGCTGCTCGGCTTCCTGTGACCACCGGGGTGGCAGAGACGCTCAGCGCTGAGCTGAGCACCCAGGAGTAGCCATCCCGGGTCACCGTCCACAGATCACCGACAGCCGGTGCGGCTGAGCCCTTGGGGCGCCGGTCAAGCCGGACCTGGATCTCCTTGCCGAGTGTGGTGCGGGCCTGGGCGATCCCGGTGGTCAGATTCACGGCAGTGATCGAGGCACGCTGGTTGGCCAGCTTGGCCGGCTGCACGGCCGGGTTGCGACTCATAGGCTTGCGCCAATCGGGAGCCCACCGATGGTGGACTGCTTGCCGATGCTGCTCCAGCCGATTCCGGAGAAACTGGTGGTGAAACCGCCGCCGGAACGCAGGTTGCCCGAATGGGTGACCTGCTGCACGTAGCACTGGATGCCCAGAGTGGGAAAGACCGCGATCATCCCCGGGTACAGCTCCGGCATAAAGGTGATGTTGACGCTGGCCGACCAGCGGGTGGCCCAGTTGAGAGTGAAGCGGAACACCGAGAAAAAGAACTCCTGCCGGTGCCCGGAGATGTTGTCCATCGGCTCGAACTGCGGCCGGGCGCCGTAGCGGGCCAGGAAGGACGCGCCGTTGTCGTCGAACTCGGTGCCCACTCGGAACAGCGCCTTCATCAAAGCCGGCATCTCCACCGAGGCGATACCGGCGGTGGAGACCTCCTGGGCGATCGTGGAGGAGTCCCCGGCGCCCTCCACCCCGGTGGTGGCCGAGGTGACGAACCAGTGGGTCTTCATCGTCTGATCCGAGCGGGCAATGGCGAAGTTTTCCAGCATCTCGATCGGCTGGATGAGCATCTTGCCGGCGGTACCCCACCAGCCGAAGTAGTCCGGAAACCAGGCGATGAAGTCGCCGTTGGGGGCCGAGCAGTACTGCCGCAGCCCGGTGGTCATCAGCGAGTCCACGGTGTTCATGACCGGCTCGTCGTTCATCAGCGCGCGGGCGCCGGAGAGCAGCTCGCCGCCGAAGGAGTTGTTGCCGATCCACTGCCACACGTTGTAGAGCGACGTGCCGATATTACCGTCCAATGAGGACGATCCAGTGGTGGTGGTCGTGCCGGTACTTCCGGTCGTGCCGGTGGTGGTCTTTCCCGGAGTGCCGCCGGTGCCGCTCAAGGTGGCCCCGTTGTAATCCAGAGAGGGGATCAGCCCGGCCAACGTCCAGTGGTTGCTGCCCTTCCCGGAAAACGGGTAGGTACCGACCTCACCCTGGGTGCGGGCCTCGGCGGTGGTGCCATCGCCCATGGAGATCCCGACGTGGTGCACGCCGGACGCGGAGTTATTGGAGGTGAGGAATACCAGCGCCCCCTTGGTCTTCTTCGCCACATCGATGGTGATCGGCTTGCAGTAGGAGGCCCACCCCGAGGAGGTATTGCCACTGGGAGATTGACCGTTGCGGGCCATCGCCCAATTCACCACGCCCGAGCAGTCCATCGCGGCGGGGTGCGCATTCTTTCCATCTCCAGGGTGACCACCGCCCCAGAGATAATTCACGTTCCCCGATAGGCACCACGCCGCTGCGGTATCGGCGAAGGTGACCGAGGAATTCACCTTGAGGTTTTTCAGCCCCTGCGCCTGGGTGGGGTCCACCGCCGTGCTGGTGGTGTTCTGTTTGCCGATCTTCATGCCGGCCGGCGCGAACGCAACGTGCAGCGGCAGCTCGGGGGTATTGTTCTTCGCGCCCAGATCCCCCAGCACTTGCTGACTGGTCGAGCCGATGATCCGAGTGGCCGACTTGGATAGACCAGGGTCGTAGGAGGGTCCCCAGCCGGCGGCGGCCACGCAGACCGCGTTGCCGTTTTTCGGATTGACCAGCAGCAGCTTGCGGCCCATCCACCAGGCACGTGCCTTGGCCTCATCGACTCCGGAGATCGGAACAACGCTGCCGGAGTGCGCTCCGGCGAGACTGGTTTGCAGGTACGGCCACGCCATGGTGGCGAAGTAGGCCCCCGAGGGCTTCGTGGCCTTCGCATCGAGCTGGTTGGAGATCCTGTCATACAACGCGAAACCACCGGAGACCTGTGGCAGATCACCGGTGCCTTTCCCGATTCCGGGAATGGATGCCTCACCGGTGCTATACGGGTTGATGCCGTTGACGTAAGAGTCGCTGCCAACCTGCGCCATCATCGAGAGCTGATCGGCCTCATTGATGATGTCCTGGGCGACCTTGGCAACGGCCTGAAACCAGTCCTCCGGCACTGCTCCGATATGGATCTGAGCCTTGGGCCATCCACAGACCTGGGTGAGCAGATCGATGGTTTTCTGCGCCAATCCGCCATCGGTGAGCTTCGACTTCCCCATCGAGTCCGGAGACAGGTACAGCAGGCTATTCGCTGCGGATGTGGTGGGATCCCAAAACCAGTTCTGCAGCCGCTTCAGCGTGCACGATGCCTGCAGCTGCACCGAGATCGGGCTGGTGGAGAATACCGGCACCACGTCGAGATATCCGGTGAAGACTAGTAGGCGGCGGATCCGGGTCAGATACAGCGCGACCTTGTCCATCTCGGTGAAGAGGTTGTCGTATTTCCGACCAGCGTTGGCCAGCGTAAAGCTGACCGTGGAGACGCCATTGGTAATTCGCTGCACCTGAAACTGGGTGATGTCGGAGCTGACGTTATAGATCGTGCCGTCGGCGGTCTGCAAATGAATCTCGACCGACGGAGAGTAAACCAGAGAACGTTCAGCCATTGCTCACCATATCGACTCGTGCTGCCTGCCACCGCCGCCTCCGCCACCACTGGTGGTGTCGGGGATCTGAGAGACGGGGATCGGGTCGTAGAGCGTGCCCTGCAGAGAGACCGCTCCGGACTGCTGGTTACCGGCCGGATAAAAGTAGGGCGCCTCCTTGGTGTCCTTGCTGGGCAACTTGAACTGCGAAATACCCGCCAACGCGCTCTTCTGCCCTACCGCCGAGATCGGGCTGGACGCACCTACGAACCGCATCTGGGCTGTGTACTGCAGCACCGGGGGCGTCTGCTCGCCGTAAGTCAGCGGACCCAGCGGGATCCCGTTGAAGGCGGTGTTGCGAGCCGGCACCTGCACGAAGACGTATCCGCCGATCGACTGGTTGGAGGAGACCTTGCGCATGTAGTTGCGCAGCCAGTTGTTGAGGGAATCCCGCTCGGCCTTTGACTTGAAGGCGAAGATCAGGTCGTAGGCGGCGATGTACTGATTCAGCGGGTAGTAGACCCGTTGAGCAGCGGCCTCGTCCTCTGTGGACCCGATGGTCAGGGCGTAGGAGACGTCGGTGCACCGTACGGCCGCCGAGCCGTACTTGCGCACGGTCAGCAGGCAGTTGAACCCCTCGGGGTAGCCGGAGATCGTGACCTTACTGGGCACGGATCTCTCCGGTCGGACCATAGGAGTTGCCGATCAGCTCTTCCCGGTCGGTGGAGGTCAGGTCGTGCACGAGCCCCTGGGTGGTGAACAGGAAGCCACCCATCTCCGCTGTGTTGCCTCCCGGGTCGGTGGTAATGACCTGCGGCATCGAGATCGGGCAGTCAGCGCCCCATTGCGGGGTCACGGGTGTGGTCATTGGCTCGCCTCCTACCTCTTAGGTGGTCATTAGTCGATCGGCTAATAGCCCACGTAGGCACGCCCCGCGCGGAGGGCCACCAGACCTGGGACATTGTGGATGGATCCATACCGACCCTCGGCATACCGGATTCCACCGATGATGTTGGACACCGGATCGAAGATATCGGTGTTGTACGGCGCCACCGAGTTCTCGGCGAACGTGGTGTCGATGAGCTGCATCAGCCCCTTGGACGGGTGCCCGGCCGCTGCGTTCGAGTCGCCCCCGTTGACCGCCTTGGGGTTGTTGGTCGACTCGTACTGGATGATCGTGGCGACGTCGTTGATGTCCTGCGCCGATGGCGTACGGCCGAGGACTTCGAACGCAGTCTGGATGTAGGACCGAATCTGGGCGGTCCCCACGGTGCCAGTTGTGCTGCCGCTGGTGTTGCTGCCACTGGTTCCCGGAGTCGTGGTGGTGGCGTTCGCGTCCTTGCCCTGCGCCACGTTGTTGAGGGTGTTCTCCACGAAGGTGACCACCGACTGGCCCTTGAGAGTGGTGGCCACATCCTGGGCAGACGGCCCGTTGTACTGGGTCTGACGCCAGCCCACCCCGGTCATCAGCCGAGACAGATAGGCGTCCTTGATGCCCTTGGTGACCACACCGGTGGAATCGGCCACGATAAACAGCGTCAACGTCCACTGTGGATTAATGATCTCGTCGTTGTGGTGCACCGAATTACCGTCAGAGGAAGTAAATCCCTTGACGAAGACCTGGAAATCCCACTTGTAAGCCGGAAAAAGAAACCGCAGCGGCTTGGCGCCGGAGTTGGAGATGGCCTGCTCGGTCCAGGTCTGGACCTGCTTACGGAACCGCTCCTGCGCCTGCCATCCCTCGGTATCTCCCCGGGCCCGACTGCCATTACCGAAGGATCCGGTAACCGTCATGTCACCGAGATTCACCCCGAATACCTGCACCACTGTGCCGCCCAGCGTCCGCTGCTGCGCGGTCTTCATCTGATACGTCCAGTTCACGGCGGATGGCTCGATCGGAAAGGTGAGCCCACCCAGGCTCGCCAGCGCCACCATTTAGTTCCCCGTAGCCGACGGGTATTGGCTGGGGTCGGGCAGGAATGCCGGTGCCGGCACGCCGTTGCGGTTGGCCTGATCGATACTCGCACCGCCGGAGGCAGCAAAGGTGAACCATCGCGCCAGCTCGTCGCTCGGCTTGATCGTGACCTCGCCGGACCCCGCCGTGGTGCTGACGTCCTTGGCTCCCTTGGGTGCCTTACGTCCGGCCGACTTGGTCGTGGTGAGACTGCCGCCAGTGCCCGGCGTATTCAGCTCATCGGCACCAGAGAGTTCATTGCCGGTATCGGCATCCCGCACATTGCCGGTGACGAGCTGGTCCTTATAGGAGTTGAACAGCTCCTGGTAGCTGACCTCTTTCTCACCCGAACTGGTATCGACAATGAAATGCTTGTTCTTGTAGGACTTCTCATTCTTCAGCAGCGCCTCGGCGATCGCGCTGCGCTTACCGGTGGAGTTGACCATCTGCACGTACTTCTCGGCCTCGCCCGACTTGGTGCCGGCCGCCGAGTACAGCTCCTGGGTCTGCTTGCTGAGGGCGATCTCTCCCTTGCTCGCATTGGCCGGCGTCAATCCCGCTGCGCCGATGCCCTTGCCTTGGGAGGTCGCCGAGTTCGTCTGTCCGGTCGACTGACCGGTGACGATCTTCTGGCCGTTGATCTCGGTGGGGTGGTTCGCGGCCTCGCCACCGGAGGCCTGCTTGTTGGCCTCGGCAGTGGCACCGATATCGCCACCATTGAGCGCGAGCGCACCGAGCATCTGCATGGCCTTGTCCTGGCTCCAGGTGCCCAGACCCAGGGTGGAGGCCATGCTGATCACCGTGTTCGGCGACAGCTGCCGCTCCTGCACGATCTGCAGCGCCACCTGCTTCTGATCGGACGAGCCGGCGATGTACTTGCCCGTCGACTTGTCCTGAGACAGGTTCAGGCTGCCCGCGATCTGCTGGGCCATGTCGGTGAGGTCTTGGCCGCCCAGGTCCTGCCATAGCGTGCGGTAGCTGCCCTCGGTGACCTGGCCCTGCACCCGGGTGCCGGCGGCGCCACCCACCGCGACCTGGGCCTGGGCGTTGATCGGATTCAGACCGGCCGCCGTGGCACCGATCATGAAACCCTGCCCCTGGGTGGTGCCCAGAAAGTTCTCCGAGGTCAGCCCGGCCGAGCGCCCCCACGAGGTCTGCAGGTTGGTGAAGGTCGAGGCGATCTGACTGGCGGTGGCGCCCGAGCCGGTGGTGTTGCCCAGCAACATTCCATACATCTGGGAGAAGTTCTTGATCGCCATCATCGAGTTTTCCCCGGCACCCTTGGCGGTGTCGGAGACGGAAGTGATGGCGGTGTTGAGGTTGTTGAAGCTGTCCACTCCGTGCTCGATGTTGGTCCGGATCAGGTTCATCGAGTCGGCCACGTCCATGCCGGTCTTCCGGTACTGGTGGACAGCGAAGTCCAACGCGCCAGACTGTGCCCCCCGGGACTCTTCTGTCTGCCCCGGTGCGCTGGCGATGACGCCCTGGTAGATCTCGCGGGCGGTCGAGCCGGGCATCGTGAGCATGTTGCGCAGGGAGAAGCCCTCCTGCCCGATCCGGTTGGAGAATGCCGAGCTGAAGCTGCCGCCGGTGGCCTGCTGAAAGGACTGGTTCAGCTGGCGTTGCCGCTGCATCTGGTGCACGCCCATCACGGCACCACCCACAATCAGGCCACCGGGGCCCTCCAGTGGCCCCAAGAGGGCTCCCATCCGGCCTTCAGAAGCAAAGCTGCCGAGCTTGCCGCCCAGGCCGGACACAGTGCCCTGAACGCCCCGTGAGATCGGGCCTGCTTCGGCCCGAGTGAAGTCCTCCGGTCCAGGCCCGGTGGGGACCTTGCGGTAGACCTTGGTGATGTTCCCGCTCTCGTCGGTGTCGTAATCGAAATGCCGCGACTCATAGTCCGACAGCCGCTGCGAGAGGTGGCCAGACACTGCCTGTGCCACACCCGGAATCGACAGGTCAGCGCGGCCTCCTCCCGAGGACCGTCTCACCGGGGCGCCATGGGCTCCTCCAGGATGAGCAGTCGGGCCGGCTGGACCGGCTGGTCCACGCTGATGCTGCGGTATGGGCCCCAGCGGCTCCTGCTGAACGTCAGGCGGGATCGGCCCTGAGGTCATGCCACCGCTGCGAGTGGCATACGGTTCGGACATTCCGGCCGGGAGCTGCTGGCCAGCTCGCCGACCGAACCTCTGATGGCCAGTAGTGATCGTCGCTGCCGCCGGGGAGGGGGTGGCCTCAGGAGCGTCGGGTGGATGGGCATCAGTAGCCGTGTCCGCGTCCTGAGCGCCCTGCTGCGCGACCTTCCCCTCATCAACGGGGTGAGTGCCCTCACCGAGCCGGTGTCGGCCGCCTCCGGCCGCCTGAGCGGCTCCCGGACCCAGCTCGTTCTTGATCTGGGTGAGGATGTGGTCGATCGACTGGGTCTGCAGCGCGGTCATCTCGGCGGTGTGCCGGCGCATCTCGGAGAAGTCCTTGGTGATCTCCTTGGTCTGCGCGCGCATCGTGTCGTGCATCTGGCTCAGGATCTGGGTGGAAAGCATGTTCTGGTCGGCCTGCTGCTGCAGCAGCTGCTGCAGAGCATTCATCGAGTCGGTCATCGGGGTGTTGCCGATCGAGCCCATGATCCCGGCCGGCGTCGCAGCGGGCAGCATCCCTGAGGGCATGTAGACCATCTGGTTGGTGGGGGACTGCTGGGCGGAGTTCTGCGGCGAGGAGGAGTAGATCGGGACCCCGTCGGGGCCGACCACCTGCGGGCCGAAGCCAGCAGTCAGCGGAGGCAGCGGCCCAGTCACGGGGTATGTCCATTCAGCTTGGGCGCCAGGTCAGCCCCGGTGATCTGCCCGGTCATGTGCTGCGCCATCCACTGCTCGATCCCGAGCCGCTCCTCTGGCGAGGGCGGTGGCAGGTCAGCTTCCTTCTCCTGCGACAGCTCCTCGGAGTTTCCGGAGATCCCCAGCTCGGGGATGAACTTGTCCAGCATGCCGACGGGGTCGGGCATGCGGGCGGCCACCGTAGCCAGGAAGCCATGCCAAAAGTCCTCGGCGTGCTCCCGGGCCTTCTTGCCGCGCTCGATCAGGTTGCGGTTGTGATCCAGCAGCACCAAGGTCTCCACCGCACACTCCTGGATCGGGTTGATCCGGTACCCGGTCAACAGTCCGCGTCGCTCGGCTAGCCGAAATTGATGCTCCAAATAGGGATCAATGCCGTCTAGCCGGAAGGTTTTCCCAGTTCATCGATCAGCTCCCGCACCGTGGACTCCAGCTCGTAAAACTGGGTGAAGACGTAATCGATGGTCGGTGCGAACCAGCGATACATCACGTACTCGAACCGGGCCGCAATGTTGGTGTCGTTCTCCCCGTTGCTGATCGGCATCACCGGGAGGTCTTTGCCATCGACGGAGATGATGCAGGCGGCCACTGTGGCCGCCTGATATGCCTTGGCGGCGAAGTCGGTGTCTCGGTAGCGGCCGGCGGCCACCGCGATCTCGGCGTACTCCCCCACGTTGAGGGTCCGAATGACGAACCGGTGTCCCATCCACTCGAAGCTTTTCTTCAACGCGCCCAGAAATAGCAGTCCGTTGAGGTCGTCTCGGTAGCGATCGTCGAACCGGGGAATCTCCGTCTCGGTGGGGGCAGGAGCCACCTCATCGCCACTCTCCAGCCCCGAGAGCGGGGCTACCAGGGTGGGATCGAGGGTGTCGTACATCGCCTGGTCCGGCGACGGCTCCTCCGAGACCGGCATATTTCTATCTCCTTGATAAACGGACTAAAGAGCCGTTGTATGGGTATAAGCAATAGTAATGGTCTTAGCGACCGAAAGTGCGCCGATCTGGACGGTGTCCCCGTCCTCGACGTTGACGATCGTGCAGCGGTGGTAGACCTTGCCGTAGCGCGAGCCCGAGCCCGACGGCGGCGTGATGATCTTCGTGCAGGTGACGTATTGCGGGGTCTGCGCCAGCTTCTTGAAGATGTCCACGATGGTCTTGGTGCCTGCCAGACCCTGCATCTGCTCCCAGACCTCTTTGTTCCACAGCTCGCGGATCGAGAGCGTCAACGTGCCGCCATCGAGCACCCGGGAGGTGACGATGTCGGTGGGCACCTCATACCCCAGCGGGTGGATGAACTCGTAGCCGGCACCGCCGGTGGACAGCGCCCGCTGCCCGGAGTCCTGAACGCCCTCCAGGTAGGCAATCGGCTTGCCCTGATATTGGAAGGTCGTGTAGTTGGACCCGACGGTACGGACGCCGGTCTGCCTGGTGTCGCTCGGCACCACGCCTGGTGAAGTCATTGTTCAGCCCCTCAGGAGGTCGTCGAGCCGGACGTCGTACTGGTGGCCTCAGTACTGGTCAAGCCGGTCGTGGTGTCGATCGAGAACACGATCGAGATGTAGTTGATCGGGTAGGCCGGCTGGTAGGCGAACTCGACTTCCATCACCGAGGGATTCACCGACTCCTGCCGTACCGCCAGGCCGGTGTAGCCCAAGATGGCGCCCTGCAGGCTGGCGTGCTCCAGCAGACCGGCGACCACCGCCTTGATCGAGTCCGGGGTGTCGGCGGTGATCGGGGTCCCGATCAGGCCAGCCTGGTCCGTGCCGATCTGGATGAGCTGCAGCAGGTAGTCGTTGGTCCGGACCAGCGAGATCTCCCCGGAGGTGAGGTTGGTCGGCCCCATCGTGGTGACCCCGTGCCGGCACACCGTGTTGCCCAGCCGGTCAGCCTCGGTGATGGCCACGCCACCGGAGGCGTAGCGGTTCTTCAGGCTGGCCGAGACCGGGATACCACCCAGACCGGCGAAGGACCGGATGACCTGCTTGGTGAGGCCCTGCTGCACCGGCAGTGCGGAGAGCAAGCCGGCATAGGCGGCAGCGAGGTACTGGTGGCCCAGTGTCAGGTTCTGATTCGCCGAACCGTTGTAGTAGGCCATGCCTTGGGGGCAGGCGTAGGCGAGCACCATCCGGGAATCGGAGAAGCTGCCGGCGGAGATGATCTGATCCGGCGCGGTGGCCACGGTGGGGTCAAACCCCAGCAGCCCCATCCGGTAGTAGCCATCGGCGGAGGAGGTCTCGACGTGGGCCCGCAGGTCGTTGCCGGCAGCGGCCGTGTCGGAGTCCTGCAGGCCATCGGTGACCGGGACGATCAGCGCGGCGGAGTAGTTGGTGGCGATCTTCACGTAGGCGTCAGACAGTGCCGATCGCTGCGCGGCGGAGATGGCCGCCGGATCGGTCAGGGAGGGATCCGGTGGTGTGGCGGCGCACAGGATCAGTTCGCCGGCACCGTTCTCGAAGGCGATCTTGGCGGCCAGCGAGATCGGAGAGGTCACCGGCACGTAGCTGGTGTCCCCGGCGGTGGGCGCGGTCAGCGCGAGCGGCTCGCCGAAGACGGCCTTGACGTCGCCGAAGTTGTCCAGCACACGCGGCATGTAGTAATCCGGCGTGGTGTAGCGGTAGCTGATTGTGCACAAGGTGTCGGCGGTCAGCGCGCCACCGATCACCCGAGCCACCGTGACGTGGTAGGTCTGCCCCGAGCCGGCGCCCTGCACGGCGGTGTAGTCGGCCGAGACGGTCAGGGTGGCGCTGGTATCGGTGCGGACCACCACGATCGAGGTCAGGTCGATGCCCTGCTGGGCGAGCTGGGCGTCGGTCGTGGTGAGCACCACCTGCTCGGTGTAGCTCTGGTAGCCGATCCCTGGCCCGACGATGGCGACGTCGCTCGGCGGGATACCGGTCGAGGTGACCTGCGTCGTCGGGGTCTCGGTCACGTACACGCCCGGTGGCGAATACCCACCGGTCAAAAACGCAGGTGTGGTCATCGATCCGGACTCCCTGTCGACGAGGCTTCTCTACCTCTTCAACCGGCCGCCCGAATTGAGGGCACAGGGGGAGACTCAGGATGGGTCAATCGCAGATATTTCTATCTCACTGCCAACCCGGTCCGGCCGTCTCGATCGGTGGAGTCTGACCCTCGATCCAGTCGTAGACCTTGATCGCCGACAGCGGCACCAGCACCAGCGCCTCCGGGTCGACCCGAAAGAGCCCGGTGCAGTCCATCGAGACCGTCTGCTCGTAGACCACCTCATTGGTGCCCCAGGGGGTGCCTTGGCTCTCGGCCTTGCCGTTGACACCGAACCGGTCCCACTGCGGATCCACCGCGATCAGGTCATTGCCCAGGAGCTTCTGCCGGAACACCGCGCGCTCGGGGTTGAGCAGGCCGAAGGCCAGCACCTTGGTCATCTCATCGACCAGCCGGTCACGCTCCAGGGAGGTCAGCGCCACGCAGGTGAAGGAGATGGTGCCGCCGTAGCGAAAGACCGCCGTACGCCGAGGGTTGTCCTCCCCCTCCACCACGATCCACTCAGCATGGTTGATGCCGGCGGACTGGATCGGCTGGGTCGGAGTGAAGTCGATCCAGACCCCGGGATAGTTCGCCTGCTCCATCGGGTACTCGATCGACACGTCGACCCCGGTGAAGTCGAACTCCGGGTAGTCGCCTACAAAGGTCGCCTGCAGGGACTCGACGAGCGCGGTCTTCAAGGAAGAGATAAACATGGCGCTCCTACTTCTGGTGGATCTGCGGGTTGCCGAATCCGGAGACGGCAGCGACGGTCAGGATCGCATGGTGCAGGAAATGCTTGGGCGTGATGCCGGGGTTGAACCAGCGGACACCAACATTGCGCACCGCGATCTTCCCACTGGAGGGTCCGGGGTATTTGACCACCTGCCGGCGGGTAATGCGCCCGGGGGCGCCCGGATAGGAGCTGGGCACGTCCACCATCTGGAAGGTGCCGCGCACCTTGCGCTTCACCGTCTTGCGATCACCCACTTTGGCGGCCCGACGGAAGATCAGCACCTGCGTCTTGCCCGACGCCGTCACGCGCACCTTGGCCGAGGGGCTCTTGCTGCGCTCCTTACCGGTCGGGTCATCGATCCACATCGGAATTGTCTTGCCGGCCAGGTTGGTCATCACCCTGGGCTTGGTGCCGGCCTCCTGATACCAAGTCCAAGGGTCGAGCCACCGGATGCCGTAAAAGCCGGCTCCGAAATAGGTCCGCAAGTTCTGCGAGGAGTGGCCAGTCAGTTTGGGCGCGAGGTTCTGGGCGATCCTTACGGCTTGCTGCGAGAGGTCCCATGCCTGATGCTCAGGCAGCCCGTCAATAAGCACGTAGAGTCGGTCGGGGGTGTTGGCTCCCGACGTCGTGATGGACTGCCCAGGCTGGCTCATCTACGGCACCAGTGGGCCATTAATTTGTTCCAGCGCACTGAAGTCCGGGGGCCAGTGAGTGCCGGTAGTCACCCGGAGAATAGCCGAGAGCCGGTCGGCCGATGGCGGGATCATGTAGGCCACCGAGGCTGGGTCCTCCAGCCGAGCCTGGGAGATCTGGCCGGCCACCGACTTCTGATAGTCCGGCACATCAAACCCGGACCGGATCCAGGTGCCGGACAGCTCCTCTCCCTGATACCGGCCACCATCGGCTCGGAAGACGTAGTCCCCATGCCGGAAGGAAAAGTCCTCGGTCGTCTCGATCACCATGGCGTCGCTGGATGCCTCGCCACGGGGGGTGTGCTGGGTGTCGGTGTTGGAGTCGGTCCACAGTGACGGGCGCACGATCTGAGCCCGGATGCCCCCCTGAAAATGGGTGCCGTAGCAGTCCGGGCACTTCTCCCTGGTGGGCTGCTCGTAGGCGTGTGACATCCGGCCGAGCACCGAGTCGCTCAGCGTGCAGGTGGGGCACAGCGCCACGAGTCCCTTGTCGTAGTCCTTGGCGTACCAGAGCAGCGTGAAGACAGCGAACTCGCCCATCTGGTAGAGGGCCTCGGTATGAGAATCCCGGACCTGCTGCTGCGCCCACAGCTCGCGCTGGTCCAGCCAGGAGGTGGTCTGACCGAGAGGGAGCTGCGGCTGGGGGGATGCAATCGGGAAAGGGATAGGCATACGACTCAGCTTTCCAGCTCGATGTTGTACGACATATTGGCGGGAATTGTCGCCCCGGTGACTACCCGGAGCACGGTCGTCACCGACGGAGGACAGTAAACCTCACGTCCGAGTGGCCACAGGAATGGCAGTGCACTGGCGTACCAATTCTTGATAACCCTCAAGGTTCCCGTGTTGATTACAGCCTCAGCGGTAAACGCCCCCACCGTTACCGTAGCCCCGGGGAAAGCAATGCTCTGACCTTCTCCATTTAGCCTGTCTGGGGTGAAAGCCGTACCGCCGGTCGCTGCGGTAAACGTGCTCGTGAACCGGACGATCTGGACCAGTGGCAGCGTAGTTTTGGAGACGTCGTCGATACCCACGTCACAAACGACGATTCGACAGGCTTGCGTAGAGGATGTGACCACTTGGGCAAAAGCCTTGGTCGACGAGGCAGTCAGCGCGAATGAACCGGCTACCGAGTAGGTCTCAGCCATGAAAGTATTGCTCCTTACCAGGTAGACGATCGGAAATGTGCTACAGGAGAGATGGGAATACGCCGTGGTGAGACAGCTGCTACAGCAGCTGCCTTGATCTCCATCAGCGCCATGTTGTAGTTCTCAGCCGCAGGCGCGGTGAGGTTCATGGTTTGCGATCCGGCAGCACCAGCCACCAGAAGACGCCAAAAGTGCGCGGTGTAATTACTGGCATCATTGAAGTCATCGACCATATATTGCCCGGAGCCCACAGTGCCCAAGCCGGTCGCCCCCCAGTCCGCTACCATCGCCAAAACTTGGGAATTGTTGGCGATGGTCAAACTTCCCGATGGAAGACCCGAGGCATTCGCCGCAGCACTGATAGCCCCCGTGTAGGTGGCTCCCTCATCATGAGTGACCTGCACCAAATGCGCGCGCACAATCCAGGACACGGTGGTGGCGCCGGCATTGGGTGTCACCGTGACGGTGATGGCGCTCGTTCCAGTGGTGTACGCCTCCCAAATCTCCGCGCTCGTACCGGTCGACCCAGCCCCGCCAGTTGAGCCCGCGTTCAGACTCTTCCACGGTCTCTTCGTCCAGGTGAGCGCTCCATCAGCTACCGAAGTGATCGTGGCATCACCGGCCGAAGGCTTGTTCGCCCCAACTGCCACCAGGAGTCGAGTGCCTGCGCCCCCTCCGCGAGGAATGAACGTAAAGGTTGCCGTGGTGGAGGAAGTGGTGGTAGTGGGAGCTAGCGAACAGTCCAGATCGAGCAGCACGCTGGCGGTATCAGCCACGACGTCGATCGCAATGATGCCCCAAAAGTCTGAGGTCAGAGTGTGGGTCATCGTGACGGTGCTGGCTCCGGAGGCGCTGGCCATGGCAGCGCAGCCGCCGCCGGAAAGGGTGGAGAAGTTGTCCAACCACCGCTGAGTGTTTCCAGTGGCCGAGATAGCACTTCCACAGGACGCCGAGCTGAGCACCATATTGCCGGTCTGACTCGGAATGGTCAGCGACATCGAGGTGCTATTGCCATACGCGGTATTGGCGTTGCGATAGGGCTGGGTCTGGTGCACTCCTGAAAAGCTGACTGATCCGCCCACGATGCTGGTGATCGATTTATTGACCGTGACCACCACGTTGTGCGCACCGCTGGGCGGGTTGATCATCATGAACAGTTCGGCGTATCCAGAGCCGCTCCCGTTCGCCGCACACCGGCCGATCGACGTCATGGCGACACCGTTGTAAGTGGCTGTGGTCGTCACCGTCAGATCGGCGGTCCCCATACCGGTGTCAGCAGCGGCAAACAGCGCCATGTTGGTGCCCGCACCCACGGTGTGGGACCAGGTCAGTGAGGATGCGGTCAACGCGCCGGTGCCCGATGAGCTAGGTCCGACCGCATCAAAGGCGACGCTCATTGTGGTGGCTCCCAGCTATCGCCGTCCAGATGTCGCAGAGTGCCGCCGGTGCGCCAGCTGGTTCCGTCCCAGCGTTTCATCGTGCCGCCGGTGCGGAAGGAGCTGCCATCCCAGCGCTTCAGGACAGCCCCGGGGGCCGCTGTGTGGGCCGTGAGCGCGTCAGATCCCGATCCGGAGTCAGAGAGACCGACCGCCGCTCCGACGCTGCACAGCTCGCTCCCAGAGCCACTGTCGCCGAAGTTGAGGAGCACGGTGATGGCATAGGACTCCTGAGCGGATCCGGAGTCGGTCAGGGTGACCGCCGCGTTCACCCCAAGCTGCTCGGTCGCGGATCCGGAGTCGATCAGGGTGGTTACCACAGTGACGGTCAGGCTGTCGGTTGCGGTCCCGGAGTCGGCCAGAGAGACGGCAGCACCCACAGCGAGGTGGTCTGTGCCCGCACCAGAGTCAGCGACTCCCAGCGAGCCGGAGACAGCCAGGGTCTGCGTGCTGGTGCCGGTATCGGCCAGAGGAGCGCTGGCGACCACAGAGAGCGACTCAGATCCAGCCCCGAAGTCGTCCAAGGTGGGATTTCCGGAGCCGGAGACCGAGAATCCATCCGCTCCAGTGCCGGTATCGGTGAGAGACACGGCGACCGTGACCGATATCGACTCCGAGCCGGTACCGGAGTCAAGCAGTACCGGCGTTTCGACCGCCACCAAAGAATCCGAGCCAGCACCGGTATCGGCGAGCGGAACCGAGGCGGCCACCGCCAAGGTGTCAGATCCTGCTCCGGAGTCGGCGAGGCCAACGAGGTTGATGTGGGAGAGGCTGTCGGTAGCGGCGCCGGTATCGGCGAGTGGGATTGCCCCCGTGATGCTGAGGCTGTCGGTGGCGATCCCCGCATCCGCCAGTGGAATAGCAGCCGATACGCCCAGCGAGTCACCGCCTACACCATTCTCGATCAGCGGCACAGCTGCAGTCGCAGAGAGGTTTTCCGTGGCGGCGGCTGAGTCAGCGAGTGGCACTGTGGCGGTGGGGGAAAGGCTATCCGTACCGACCCCGGAATCGGTGAGGGAGACCTGGTTGACGCCGAGGAAACTGTCGGTACCGGCACCGGAATCATTGAGTGGGATCGCGGCCTGAAGACTGAGGGAATCGGCAGCCGAGCCGGAATCCGCGAGGGAGACATTCCCAATCCAGCTCAGTGAGTCCGAGCCCGATCCCGAATCGGAAAGAGGCACAGCGACAGTTTCCGTGATGGAATCAGTCGCGGCACCCGAATCAGAAATGGGGATGTTGGCTGCTACCGCAAGGGTGTCGCTGCTCGCGCCGGAGTCCGCCAGTGGAAGTGCCGCAGTGACAGAAAGGGCATCACTGCCGGCACCTGAATCGGTGAGAGTCTTGGATGTCGTCGATTGGACGTTCGGGCGGACGATGATCGGCCGTGCCGGAAATCCACGACCCAGTCTCGACACGACCCATCACCTCCCCACCAGATCAGTATTCGGAAACGTACAAGTTCGCTATGCCTTGCGCATCGGCATAATAGAACAATCGACCTATTCCCAACTCGATCGGATCCGGAAAATCGAATCCACCAGATATCCCCGCTCCGACGTACTTTTGAACGAATAGTTCAGACGAGTACCCCGTTGAGATCTCCTGAACTCGCCAACCTGAATCAGTCCCCTGGTGACGGACTGGTCCTTGATATTGAGGCGACACATCAGGGCCAGAGACTGGTCCCGTCGTACGTGTCACCGTCAACAACGTCAGTGCCGGACAAGTAAACTCGAATCTGTGCACCAGTAGACCCCGGACATTTGTTTCCGGTGGAACTAAGGCGTAGGAAGTTGAGCCCACCATCTGGTGTGATATCAAATCCATTGCAAGATATTCCTTACGTGAAGTTGATGGCAGCCGTAGCCGCCCAGGTCTGATTTACAACCTTGGTACCCTGGTTGGATACCGCTCGGTTTAGCAAGAGAGCATTGACCGTGGTACCGCCTGTGACCGTCGGAGTACCAACATCAAGACCGAACTCAGCCCACGCGAAGTTGCCGTCGTTGATTCCGAAGGTCGCCGCAAACGACACCTTCTCTGTAGCCGATGCGTCCCCGGTCGCCAACGTACCCGCCCCTGAAACAGGCTGGAAAAACCTGTTCGTCGAACCTGACGCTGCGGATAGATCCGTCTGAGAGATAGCGGCAGCCGTACTGGAATTTCCCACGCCGATACGCACAGCCGTAGCGCTCAGTGCCTGAGGTGAGCCACTGGCGATCGCCAGGTTCAATAGGCGCACCCACCCAGCGGTGGTGATCAGGTTGCCGTGATGCTCGGTAACACTATAGGGGTTGACGTTGAGCGCGTGGAAATCACTCGCCTCTGGAGCTACCAGCCCAGACTGACGCTTGACCCATTCGGTCTGCTCGGCATCCCACCGCTCGAACATCCAGTTGGTAGTGCCATATGCACTGTCGGAAATGGGCGCTAGCACACCGACACTGATGGAGTCTCGGCCCAGGCCCTTGTCTGCAGTCATGATTGCTGCCCTTTCATTGTTCGGTTGACGTGTCGAACCAGAGCCGGTCCGGTAGGAGTCCCGTGGTATCGGGGGCCGTGCTGCTGACGATGATCTGTTTCTGCTGCTCGATGCGGTCCGCCAGTACCGCATCGAGCCGATAGGAGCCGCTCGCCCCCGCTGGCTGAGTCCACAGTGATGTGACCTCCTCCAAGTCGGTGGTGTCCGGACCCAGGAATAACGGCAGCAGGGTGTCGCTGCCGATCGAGATGACATTCCCGATCGAGTGACCGGAAAGGTCCTGCAGGTCGGCCGGCTGGGTGCAGTCCTGATCCAGAAACACCGACAGAGAGGCGCCAGCAGGCACTGGGTACAGCGGGCCACCGAGGGAGTAGCTGTAGACCAGTCGATCCTGAGGGAATGTCCAGCGCATCTATTCTCCCCTAGTTCTGCACGGCGATGATGTTCACTTGCACTGAAGCGGCAGAGCTGGCGATTGTCGACTGGACAGCAGCAGTCAGAGACTTCACATAATGCCCATCCTTTGCCAGCAATAGATAGGTATTCGTCGAAAAAAGAACGGTGAGGGTAGTGATTGACCCCTGCGTAACAGTCGACGTTGTGTTGTCGTCGAATGTCGCGGTAAAAGATACAGTTAATGTCTCACTGGCTACCCCCGCAGGAGTTACTGAGCCCAGCACGATCGAATAGCCAAGCTGAGTCACCGACGGTGACATAGTGGCCGCTGTGCCGAGCGTGGCCGCCGTCGCCGACGGGGTGAGTGTGCCGGAGTTCCATTTGCGGTTTGAAGCCGCGTACTTCAATACCCCGTTCACCGTCTCCGGTCCATCGACCAGCGTCCCCAGTGGTGAGCTACTCGCCCCCGTTGATAGACCAGGGTTGGTTCCCCAGGTGCCGCCGGTGATCGACGAGCCGCCCGCGTACAGGTTCGCCCCCGTCAGGTTGCCGTTGCAGTTGTTCGCCTGCACGGTCGCCGACACCAGCGTTCCGGTCGCGGTCAAATACAGGCCGTAGGTCTGAGTTTTGGTGGTCTGGTTGTCCCAGCACCGGTTGCCGATGATCATCGATCCGATGTTGATCGCATTGAGTGAGATACCGGATCGTAGATCAGTCGTATCAGTTGTAGTGGTTCCGTTGTTGCGAATCCGGTTGCCGCTGATCGTGCCGTCGGACTGTTGTGCATCGACCCGGATTCCCGCATCTCCGTTGCCATAAATGTCGTTGTTGACGACAGCGATCTCTTTGCTGGTCGATGCATTGCTGGGACTGTTGCCGAGGTGGACGCCGTGACCGGTGTTGCCGGAGATCCTGTTGTTGGAAATCTGGTAGCCAAACGCACCGTCACCGATCAGGACACCATCGAGGTTTCCGGAGATGACATTATTAGTCAGCACCCCGTTGCGGCCGACGATGCCAACGACACCTTTCGCACTGATGTCGAATCCTGCTGCAGTGTTGTTGATGATCGTATTGCCGTCGACTACCAGCCCGTCTGCGCCCCAGTCACCAATGCCGTACCGGTTACCTTCGACGTGATTCCCGACGATCCGGACGCCGGTGGTCTTGGTGGTGAAAGCACCGTTTTGGTGTTCGACGAATATGCCGTGGGTGCCGTTGTTCTTCGCGGTGCAACCCGAGATGATCAGCGGCTGTATCGGGTTGTAGGAGGTACCGATCCCGATCCCGGCACCGCCGAACTGGGTCCCGTCGTTCCCGCGACCACAGTTGTTGACGACACAGTTGGTGATCGCTGAGTCGATCAGCTGGTCACAGCCGATCCCAGTCGCCAGGGTGTCATGAATGTAGAGGTTGATGAATCGGGCGCGAAGCATGAACAGGATGTTGAGGCCCTTGGATCCGACGTCGTAGCTGCTGGTGGTGACCAGCAGTCCGTCGATTTCGAAGTCGGCAAAGGTGCAGTCCGTCAAGGGGGTCGAGGTCGACCCGTCGGTGATGTTGTAGATGGGGGAGAACCCGGTCGCCGGCCCTGAGTTGTTCGGCTTGAGGATGCTCTTGCCCTGTCCGGAGCCGACCAGGCTGATGCCGGACTTCCACTTCACTCCCGACCGCAGCAGATAGGTGCCCTTCGGCAGGAAGATCACCGATCCAGCTGGAAGAGCCGTAACCAGCGCCTGCAGAGCAGCCTGGTCATCGGTGGTTCCGTCCCCCTTCACCCCATGATCTTTGGCGTTGTAGACCAGGGAGTCGATCGCGACCGTCCCACCAACCACTGGAGGAGGAGTGGAGGGGTCGGTGCCGGCGGTGACAGCACGGGTTGCTGCAACACCCTGGGCCCGGCCATACAGCGTGGTGACGCCATCTGGCCCGTAGAAGCCTGGCACCAGACGGCTGCGCTGCACCCAAAAGTGCGAGCCCACCACGGCGACCTGAGCGGGATAGCTGAGCATGTCAGCCGGCGTAGTCGCCCCGGAGTCGGTGTAAAAGGTCACCAGCACCTGATCAGGGGTTGAGCCCACATCGGTGCTGCCGAAATACAGGCTCAGAGAGCTTGGGGAGAAATAGCTGCGCGCCACGGTTATTCAGTCCTCACCAGTAGAATCTCGCCGGGAAATAGCCACGTGCCGCCGCCATACCGAGGCCGCCGTAGGCCACGCTGGGGCCAAACCGTCCGTAGGCGCCGCCAGAGATCAGGGCCGCCGACTGACCCAGACCCATATTGGCGATCTTGAAGGTGTCCATCATCAAGTCGAGGTCTTTCTGCTCCATCACGTAGACGTCCTGCCAGCGCTGCATGTAATCGCGCCGGTCCAACCGGGACACTGCCGAGGAGAGATTGACCTGTGGTTGCTCCACATAGGACCGAATCAGATGCTTGATGATTTCCACGTAGCCGATCTGCTCCAGCAGGGGCCCCCACTGGCTGACCGGGAAGGGGCTCTGGGCGTCATCGAGCGTATAGGTCTGATAGGGCTGGGCCACGGTGTTCATCCGGCCGACCCCGACCCGCAGCAGCTGGGAGATACGGTTGCGGGTGAAATGGCTCTGCAGCAGGGTCTGCAGGTACGGCCCACCCAGCGGGGAGTCGAAGAGGTCAGCGAACCGGTGCCAGATGTTTTCCACGATCAGCTTGTAGCTGGGGTCCAGGGAGTCGTAGTCCGGATAGGACGGTCCGACCTGCAGCGGCACCACGTTGATATCGGCGACGGCGCTGAGAGTGTAGGTGTAGTGGATATCGAAGACGCCGATAGTCGCCGTCTCCAAGCCGGAAAGGGTCAGCCCGTAAATGCCGGTACCGATATGGGCTGCAGCTCGGGAAAAGAGCACCACCCCGGTGGCAGCATTCACCATCTGTCCGGTCACCGCGTTGGCGTCCACGTCGGTGGGGGTGCCACCGACGACCACGGTGAAGCCGACCTGCTGGGTGGAGTACTGCGAGACGTAGAGCCGGTCATTCAGCGACGGCGGTGAGCCGGTGGGGGTCGGGGTGGTGGTGTCGGCTCCTACCACGGTGACGGTCTCGGCGGCCTGCACCGGCTGGTGGTTGGAGTCGGTGCCGACCCAAGATACAAGTATCTCACCGGGGGGCGGCGGGATGTCCGGGGCCCAGACGAAGGCATAGTGCCCAACAGCAGGGTGGGTGATCCCGGCGGTGGTGGTGCCCAGGTAGGTGACGCTGCCCTCGATCGAGGTCACCGTGATCGAAAGAGTGAGCAGGTCGATGGAGGTGCCCCCGTCGAAGGTGTACCACTCCGAGGTCAGGGTGACCGCCTGTCCACGGGTCATCGTGGTCATCGCTGACTCCTCACGTCAGGTCCAGCAATCGGGCACGGACCACGGCGCCGGACTGCACCACGCCGAGCACATAGGCGGTTTGCAGCCGGCCGCCGACCATCACCCCAAGCACCGCCGGGTTGTGGGTGGGTCGCGCGCTGCCCTTGGCCAGCAGCACCAGGTGCGCCATCGCCAACAGGTGGGCACGGGCGATGGCCATCCGGGCCACTAGGGAGAGGGTGGCGTTCACCTTTAGCCGTGCCCGGCCGGAGACGTGCCCGGTGGCCGTCAGGGCGAGCCGGGCGGTGCCCTTGGTCTTGACCGAGACCGGATGCACCAGCGCGGCACTCAGGGCCAGTACGGCAGTACCCCGAGCCGGGACGTGCAGCGGGTGCACGGTCAGGGTCAGGGTCAACGCGGCGGTGCCGTGCGGGGCACCGGAGATCCGGGTGACGTGCGCGGCCAAGACCAACACCGCGTGCCCCGGCGGGGCGATCGTAGGTCCCCGTGCCCCCAGGGTGAGGCTGGCGGTGCCCGTGGTCGGCGTTCCGGCGTGCGCCGCTGTGGCGAGTAGGGCCAGGACTGCGGTGGCGCGTAGGACCGCGTGGGGGCTCGTAATGGCCAAGGTGAGCGTGAGAGCTGCGGTGGCATGCGTGGGGGCAAGGACCGAACCGGCAGCGAACAGCTCGACGTCGGCCGCGCCAGAGGCCGGGACCGGGCCGCTAGAGGCAACAGCCTCCAGGTCCACTGCGGCGGTGGCCGCTAGTCGGGCCTTGACCGAGCCAGAGGCACCCAGGGTGAGGTTCGCGGTAGCCGGCGCGATCTCGGCCGGCACGATCTCCATGACACCGGAGGCCATGATGCCCTTGGCGCCACGACCGAAGGAAGTGTTCGCCCCGGAGAGGGTGGGCACGATGTGGGCCAGCACCGGCTTGCCGATTCCGGTGGCGGCCGTCCAGTCCCCGGTGGTCCCGGTGTAGTCCATGCCCAGGATCGACCAGTGGCTCTGGGTGGCGACCATGTTGCCGCTGGACACGTCAGCGTCATAGAAGTATCCCCAGGTCTGATACCCCCGGGCGGTCGCGGCGTCGGCCTTGGTGAGGTCGGAGATGCCGGTGCCCTTGATGATGAACCGGGTGTTGCCGCCATAGGTGTCGAGCAGGTCCAGGTGCGCTGACATGGTCTGGGTGCCCTTGTTGTCGACCATGATCACGCGGCTGCCGGCGGCGTAGAGGTCGAGCACGTCGGTGAGCTGGGACATCGGAAATCCACCGGAGGTGGTGGTCAGCGGCTGCAGGGTGGCCCACGGCGTGGAGGGAATGTCGTAGTTGGTGCCGAAGACCCGGCCGGTGGTCTGGTCGTGGCTGCAGACCCACACCCCGTCGGAGGACTTCCAGACCGAAATCTCCAGCGCCAACGTGGAGGACCAGGCGGCGGAGTGCGCGTAGGCGAAGAGGGTCTCCTCCACCCAATCCGCCGAGCCGCCCCGGTGCGCGACGTACCAGCGCGAGCGCGCCATCCAGGCCAGGATCGGAGTGGTCTGACCAGCCACCAGCGACAGCGACGCGGTGGAGATCGCGATAGGCACCTTGGCGCCGCCGGAGGCACCCAGGGTGAGGGATCCGGTGCCGGTGGCGGCGATTGCCCCGGAGGTGGCGCCGGTTGCCGCCAGGTCCAGGGACGCGGTGGCAGTGGCCGTCCCGGTGGCCGGGGTAAGGGCGACCACCAGGCCGCCGGTGCCCGAGGCGACGGTGCCGCCACCGGAAAAGGTGGAGGTGCGTGTCCCGGTGGATCCGGCGGCGGTGAGCACCTGCCGGAAGACCGTCAGCGCCATGTTCAGGGTGGCGCCGGTGTTAGCGTGGCTGACCTGCCCGAGCTGACTCATCCCCGACGGCAGGGACGGCACGATCGCAGTAGAGCCGGCAGCGTTGGAGGAGTACGCCAGGACAAGCATCGGATCGGTGGCTCCGGTCGGGGAGACCGAGGGCATGGCCACCGAAGACACGTTCTGCAGTCGGATCTGGGAGGTGGAGACATCCACCGGGGTGCCGTTGGCGGTCTCCACCCAGATCATGCCCATCGCCCGGTCGACGGTGGCTGAGGAGACGAAGTCATAGGAGACCGCCGTCTCCGCTGCCGCCGAGGGGACCGACTTGTAGTACAGGTGCAGGTCGACGTAATCGGTGGCCGAGGAGGGGATCTCCGCCCAGCTGGAGGGCAGCGTCTTGGTGCCGCCGGGATTGCGCCACAAGCAGGCGGCGAACAGCATCTGGCCGTCACCGAGGTTGGCCGGCTTCAGCAGCGTGATGGTGGTCGATGAGGCCGAGGAGTAGGTGTTGACCGCTGCCGAGGTGGCGCTGGCCTCCAGGTCGAGCGCGGCAGTGGCGGTGGCTCGCGCTGAGGGGGTGCCGCTGGCCCCCAGCGTCACCGTGGCGCTGCCGATGGTGGATCCGGTGGAGAAGGCCGACCCGGTGGCTCCCAGGGTCAGGGGAGCCGTTGCGGTAATCCCCACCGACGGGGTGCCGGAAGCAACCAAGGACAGTCCAGCGGTCCCCGTCGGTGGGGCATACGCAGCGGTGCCGGAGGCTGTCAGGGAGAGCACTCCGGTGCCGCTGGCTTGAGGGATGCTGCTGGCCGTACCGGTCGCACCCAGGGTGATGGCTGCGGAGGCGGTCGGGGAGGCGACAGAGGGCAGCAGGGAGAAGACCACACCCCCGGCGCCGGCCGCGACCGTGTTGCCCCCGGCGAAGGTCGAGGTGCGGGTCCCGGTGGCACCGGAGGAGGTCAGGGTCTGCCGAAAGACCTGCACCGCCATGTTCAACGTGTTGGCCACGTTCGCCGAGTCGAGTTCCTGCAGCAGCGTCATCCCGGTGGGGGTATTGGCAGTGCAGGCGGTGGAGTTGGCCGCGTTCGTGGAGTAGGTGACCACGATCAGGTCATCGCGCGCGCCCGTCGTGGTGACGGTCGGCATCGCCACCGAGGACACATTGGTCTGCCGAGTCAGGCTCGCGGTGCCATCGAACGGCGAGCTAGCCGCGCAGGACTCGGCCCACATGATGCCCAGCCCGCGCTCGGCGGCGGCGGTGGTGGAGAAGGCGTAGCTGGTGGAGGTTTCTCCAGCGGCGGAGGGAATCTGCTTGTAGTAGACGTGGACGTCGAGGTAGTCAGTGGCCGAGACCCCGATCTCAGTCCAGCCTGAGGCCGGGGTCTTGGTCCCACCGATGGTCCGCCACACGCAGAGGGCGAACAGCATCTGCCCGTCCGCGACATCCGCCTTGCTCAGCGTGATGGTCTGCGTACTGGCATTCGCATAGGTGGTGACCGGTGCCATCGAGTCCCAACAAGATCAATCAGGAGGCGCTGAGGGTGAGGGCGCCGGCCGACACCGTGATGGAGGCTGCCGTCACCGAGGAGCCCAGCGCGCCACCGATGGCGTAGTTGCTGCCGGTGGAGGCCGAGGCGGTGCCGAAGTAGGTGACCGCCACCGTGCCGGCCGTGGAAAAAGTCAGCGCGCTGGAGTTGGTCTTGGCCCCCGACGTGGTGGCGGAGTTCCAGGTGCATGCCTGTCGGGCATAGCCGCCGGTCGCGGCGTTCTCACTCGATCCGGCGGTGCCCGGGTCGGCAGTATGGAGTGAGACGTAGGCGATGACGTTGGTCGCCTGGGTGGCGTCCAGGCCGTTGAGGGCGGCCTGCTCGGCGGTACCGGATGCGCGGGCCATGAATCAGCTCTCCTGCGTGTTGGTGTCGTGCACGAACGGGGTGGTCTCGTCGTGGGCCGGGTGCCCGTCGGCGGCATAGCGGTCTCCCACCAGGCCAGCGACCTCGGCTGCGTGATCGGGATGAACCTCGACCGCCGCCTCGGTCACGTCGTAGGTGGTGCCATCGGTGGTGGTGACCTCACCGGAGATCGGCCCGGTCAGCACCACGTGGCCGTCGGAGGCGTAGTGAAAGTGCGGGGTGCCATCGGCGTTGGTGCCGAGGCGGGTCTTCTGGATAGCCACAGGGCGCTCCTTGTCGGTTATGGGCTGGGTGCGAGCTGGATGACGACGGTGCCGTCGGGGGTGCCATCAGGAGGGCCAGAGGCGTCGGAGGCGATCACGATGCAGGGGGCGAACGGGGCACCGGCATGGGCACCGGCGATCGCGGTGTCGACGTAGTGCTTGGTGGCGGCCTGCAGGTTGGTGGTGGGGTCGGCCGCGAGCACCAGCGCACCGGTCATCGTGTCGCCGGCCACGCTGACCTTGTCTGGGTCGCCCCCTGAGGTCCCGATCGCTGGCATGGCTACAGCTCCACGACGGCGATCGAGGCCGAACCGCCGGCCCCGTCGGTCCCGATGTTGGCCGTGCCCCCGCCGGCATACGCCGCGACCCGGAACTGGAAGCTCCAGGAGTAGGTGCCGGCCGAGAGGCCGGAGCGCTCGTAGGCGGAGTAGCTCGCGCCGGTGCCGCCCTGATGGGATCCAGACGGATCGTCGATCATCTGCCAGGTGCCCAGCACGGTGCCGGTATTGGCGGTGGCCGACCTAAAGATCGAGCCCACCCCCAGTTCGTGGCTGCCAGTGAAGGTCTTCCAGGTGGCGATGATCTCCAGTGGTCGCATCCCGTCAGGGACCACGATGTTCTGCGCGACCACCACCACGGTGAACGTGGAGGAGTCGGAGTTGGAGACCGATGAGGACTGATAGGTGATCGCCGGCTGCCCACCGGTGGTCTTCAGTAGTCCGGCCGGTCCGATCCGACGCCACGCGGTACCTGACCACCACCACTCCAGGCCGGTGTCGGTCTCGAAGATCCGCATACCGGTCTGGTTGGTGCTCCAAGTCGGCCGGGTGGAGGAGGTGCAGATGGTGATGCCGGGAGCGGCGTCGATCTTGCCCCAGTTGTTGAAGATGTCCTGGGTGACAAAGGAGTCGGAGGTAGTCGGTTTCAGCAGCCCCAAATGCGGCGACGAGGTTGGCATCCCGAATCCTTCCGGCCTGATCGGTCTCTAGTCCTTAGATGGGCCGGATTCGGGTGGGCGCAGGGTGTCCGGACATGCAGCGGCCCCCGCCGGGCTATCCCAGACGGGGGCCGGAGCCGATTAAGGAGCGATCACATGATCTGGTCGCCCTACTCTGCCGGGGCGGCTTCTGCCTCCGGGGTGACTGCCGCTGCCGGCTCAACGACCGGGCCGGTCGTGGAGGCCGGGGATCCCACCGTCAGCTCGGCCGGGTCCTCGACGTCATCAGGGGTCAGAGCTGCCGCGCGCTGCCCGGGGGTCAGGAAGTACTCGTCCTGGGTCAGCTCGCCCTCTTCGCCCGAGCCGCCATGCAGATCCCGAAACAGCGGAGTGGCGAATTCCAGGCTCTGGGTCTGGTCGATGTTCCCGTGGGTGAGCACCTGGCCGTACTGGTCGGTCGGGTTGGGGACATGGTCTTCGGACTCGACGTAGCGCTCCGGCTGCACCGATTCGGACATGATGGAAGATCCTTCCGTTGGTCGGGGCCGGTGGCCCTCGTGCGTGGTCTTACTGGGAGGTACGTACCCAATAATTGGGCTGCTCCCCACCGTCGACCAGGGCGTACTGGCCGGCCAGTGAAGCGTGCTCGGTGCAGAGTGGAGGGATTTGGTTACGCCGGCTGAGCAACATGATCGCCTGCTGCTCGCAGGTCACCCCCGCGCGAGTGCCGGGGCCAATGCAGGGCAAGCCCACCATCACGTTCTCGGTGGACTGCACGTCGATGACGTCCTTAACCGCTTGCGCTGCGTGGCTGGCCTGAGCCTGCCCGGCATGCCGCTGCGCCTCATACGCCCGGTCGATCTCCTCCTCGTTGTCCATCAGCTCCAGGCTGCCGAGCTTGATGGCACGGCGGATCGAGATGTCATCGCGCAACTCATCCGAGATCATCTGGATGTCCTCCCCCGATGGATCGCCAGCGGCACGCCAGATCAGGGGTCGCTGATCGTGCGGGTGCACCAGCACCGGGTTGGAGAGGCGGTTGCGCAGCGCGTAGGGCACGAGGGGCTCCTAGTGGTCGGAGATTCTTCTACCTCTTCAACGAGCACCCGAGAGAGAGGGAACAGGGCAGGGCAGCACACAGCCCCGGTGAGGAGCTGAGTCACCGGGGCTGTGTGGTCGTGGGTCAGACGGTCGGCTGGTCGGTGCTTCCGCCGTCGGTCAGAGTGGATCCATCGGTCGGAGCACCACCGTCGGCCGGCGGGGCGGTCACGACCGGGTCGGAGGTGCTGATGCTGGCCACGGTGGCATCCATCTGCGCTACCGCTGCATCGAGCTTGGCCTGATCTTCGGGGGAAACCTGACCGATCGCAGCCTTCAGGGCTGCATAGTCGGCTTCCAGGCGCGTAACGCCGTCAGCGAGGGTCTGGCTGACTGCTACGAGGTCGTCAAAGCTGGACACGAAGTGCTCCATTCGTTGGTCGGCGGCATCAAGGCGCCGATGAATTGCCTTGAGTTCTTCCCGGATCGCTTCCAGCAGCCAGTCGAAGACCAGCCCCTGGTGGCGAACGATCCTGCCCACCCACTCCGGCTGCCCGGGATGGCTGTTCCACATCGGGCGCTGTGGGCTCACAGATGCTCCCCCGCACACGTCAGGAATCTTTCCGGATAGACCGCTCAGCCGTGGCCCTCGATGGGTGCTCGTGCATCGCGGCGGACGAGGGGATGCTAGCCGAGAAACCTTTGAGCGAATAGGGGCACGCCGGAGGACAGCCGATCCGGAATTATTGCCGGAATAGTTGCTCAGTCCAGCCAGTGCAATTCGGTGTCGTCGTCATCGATATCGATCGGCACCCGGAGCACGGACCGGACGGCGTCCAGGCGTTGGACAGCTCGGATGGCCTGGAGGATCTCGATCGGGGAGTGCTTCAGGTCCAGGTGGATGGCCACCGCCGTATCGGCCTCCTCCACCGGTGCCGCGCTGAGATAGACCCAGGGGCAGATCGGGCAGGGATAGGACGTCAGAGTGTCCGTCGGCATAGAACTATCTCCTTCAGAGAGCACAAAACCCCGGCACGTAAGATGCCAGGGCTCGCGCAACGGGGGTTGGACTCTCAACTCAGGTTGGTCAGCGGCCTCACCTTTCCCTCCACTCTTGTCTGAAGAGTAGAGCCAAGGATCTTTGGAACGCAAGCAGACATGCCGGATTTATGTCTCGGCCAGTCGATACATCGCCGCGTCCAGCAGCACCTTGGCCTCCGAGGGGCTGTCGCAGTGCATCAGCTCGGCACACACCTGGCTCTGCAGACTCGCGGGGAAGGCCTCCAGGTGAAAGTGCTCGCCGTGGTTGTCCGCCGGCCACCAGATGAGCTGGATGACCTCACCGGACCGGCGCCGGACGACCATCACCAGGTCCCCGACCCCGACCTTGCTGATGCTGGAGGCGCGCTGAGCGAGTCGCTGCCGGAGCTTCACGACTCGACCCCCTCTGTGGCCTCGCCGGCCTCCACCTGAACCACACCGCGCTCGATCGAGGCTTTGGGGTCCTCATCTACCTCATCGTCTGGTCCACCGGCCACGGCCAACACAGCCCCGCGCACGCAGCCCTTCTTGCAGGCGAACCACTCGCCGCCGATGCCACCGCGCTCGTTGATCAGGCTGGCAGTGCCGTGGTAGCCCCAGGGCACCGCCTCGTCGTATTCCGGGTCGTGCAGGACCACCCGGCCGCAGGCGGGGTTGTCGCAGGTGTACTGGTCGACCTTGATCTCGGTCTTCATCAGGGCATCCTTTGTCTCAGAGGTCGAGGGAGAAGCATAGAGCGCAGAGGCAAGACCGCCGGGGTAGTCCAGCGCCCCGGCGGTCGCCGTGCTTAGACCGTCCAGGTCAGGCCGTCACGTTTGGCCCATGTCGCGCCATCGCGCAACCAAGACGTACCTCTCGTATTTTTCACCATTACCTTCACCTCCCGGACCGTGATCGGAGGCATGTCACGCTCAGCCGGATTCGTCGGCGATGAGCCAGGTAACTGCCAGGGACCCCTCAATCACACTGAGTGGGGGATGATCTGATGTTAAGGATTCTTGGAACCCATGTCAAGCAAAGGCCGGCGACCCTTTAGGACTGCCGGCCGGGGGGAAGATGTCGCAGGAGGGCTACACGGTTTACCGCAGCCCTCGGACTGTCCGGATGCGCTGTCCGGCCTTACCGAGTGGCTCGCTCTGCCGCTAGCCGGATTCGTGGTGCACCACTACTACCGACGCGCCTCGCTGAGACTGGCGCCCTCCCGCGCTTCCCCACCAGGACTCGAACCTGGAACCGTCGCCTTAACAGGGCGCTGCGCTGCCAGTTGCGCTATAGGGAATTGGGTTTGAGAGGGGGCCCAGTTACCCGGGCCCCCTCTCACCGTAGCGGGTGAAGGATTTGAACCTTCGACCTTTGGGATATGAGCCCAACGAGCTGACCGAGCTGCTCTAACCCGCCATGTCCTTGCATCGTACAGTCCGGGGAGCAGGATTTGAACCTGCGCATCGCCTGTTTATAAGACAGGAGCCTTACCCCGACTTGGCCATCCCCGGCAGGGATGATCGTCCCGGAGGCTGGATTTGAACCAGCGACACCATCCGTATCAGGGATGCGCTCTACCCAAGCTGAGCTACTCCGGATCGGCTCCGGGAGAGTCATCCTCCCGAAGGTCATGCTCTAAGGCCCCTTACCCGGATGACCGGAGCTGCAGCGCAGGGCACTTGTCGACGTGGCGTGACTCGAACACGCATACCTGCTGGGTGTAAACCAGTTGCTCGCCAGTTGAGCTACACGTCGCTGGCATCGGGCCAACGCCACTGCTGGCAAGCAGTGCCCCGGGGAAAGGAAGGGGGATGCCGCCCCAGACCTCCGCGTTGGACCCTCCGCGCCGACCCCCTCGGCATCGAACCGAGAACCCCCGGTACTTCACACCGGTGCTACTACCCGACTGAGCTTGAGGCCGTTGCCCTCGGCCTTCTCGCAGAGAGTTGGCCGAGGTCGTGCTAGTCCCTTCACCGGCTGACAGTTGAGGCTCGTGGTGAGCCCGGATGCCAGTCCGTCCTGCGACGGGTCTGCAAGAAACCTTAGACGACCGAGTAGTCGTCGCGCAAGTCTTGCGAGCAGGTGACGGGATTCGAACCCGCAACAGCGACCTTGGAAGGGTCGTACACGTCCAGTTGTGATTCACCTGCATGGAGTACGCCCCTGGCTATCCTCGCGAGATGGACGTCAGCGGAGACTGAAAAGCCTAGTAAACACCGGAATCTCTCCGGCTTACTCTTCGGGCCCCGTACGGCCATAGCCAGGGACGTACCTCGGGTGACGGACGGGGCTCGAACCCGCAGCCTCCGGATTCACAATCCGGCGTCCTACCAATCGGACTTCCGTCACAGCACGAGCGCGAGGAGTCGAACCTCGATTATCCGGTTTTGGAGACCGGTGTGTTCCCAGTTACACCACGCCCGCAGAGATACCTCGGGGATGGTGTCGATGCCATCGGTTCATCATGCGGGCGCTCCTCTCTTAGGATCGTGCTGTGCGGTTCCAGGAACCCACCGTAGCAGCAGAATCCCTGGAGCCGCCAGCGTTTAGTTGCCCTTCCATCGCTGTCCATGGACGATCCTGTGAATTTGCGGTCGACCAACACCAAATCGATCCGAGAGATCGCACTGGCGTTGACCATCAGCGAACAGACTGCGGATCTCGACCACCTGATTCCACGTGAGCTTGGCCTCATGATGTTGTTCGCCAGGACGACCGCGTTTCCGATCGCGACCACGCTCGATCATGTCTCGGATATTGTCCGCCTGCGTTCCTCCGAGCCAATGAGCGGGATTCTGGCACGGAGGCACGTCACAAGTGTGACGCACTACCCGAGGAGGCATCATGTCGTACTCCAGTAGCCATCCTGCTCGGTGCGCGGTCCAGATCAAGTGCTTGCCTGTGTCGTCGTTGCCGACATAGATCGAGCCGTGGCCGAATGGGTGCGTGGCCGCCGTCCATAACCAGCAATCATCAGGACCACGGCGCACGTACTTCTCTTCGTACCTTTCTCGCAATGTGAGGCTGACTTGCACCCTATGCACCCTTTACGTTCAGAAATTGCCGCAGCTCGTGCCGGATCTCGACCATGTCCGCCGCATCCGCCATCACGGTGTCGATCGGCTTGTACGCGTCCGGGTGCTCATCCAGGAATGCATCGGACTCACCCCAGACCACGCCGGCCGCCGCCATCTTGGCGTTCAGGTCCTCCCGGGTAAACAGCGACTTGGCCGCCGACCGGGAGTGTGCCCGACCAGCACCATGTGGAGCGGAGTTCAGCGAGTCGCTGTTGCCCTTACCGATGACCACGTAGCTCCTGGTACCCATCGAGCCCGGAATGAGCCCAGCGACGCCCTCAGCCGCGTTGATGGCGCCCTTGCGGGATACCCACACCGGCTTGCCGCCCCAGACCTCGGCCACGGTGTAGTTGTGGTGGCAGGAGATCTCCTCCAGTCGCTGCACCGACTTGCCCGAGTCGGTCCAGACGCCCAGGCAGTCCAGCACCCGGTCCATCATCTCGGCTCGGTTCAGCCGCGCCCACAGCTGCGCCCAGTTCAGCGCCTCCATGTACCGGACGAACCCCGGTGTGCCCTCCTCCAGGTAGGCCAGGTCCTTGTTCGGCAGCGGAGTCTTGTCGTGCTCGCACTGGGCCTTGGCGATCTTGATGTGCTGCTGGGCCAGTTTGTTGCCCACGCCTCGGGATCCGGAGTGCAGGAAGGCCCAGACCCGGTCCTCTTCGTCGTAGGACAGCTCGATGAAGTGGTTTCCGGAGCCCAGCGAGCCCAGCTGTGCTCGCCAGTCCACGCCGGTGTTGTCTGCCTGCTCGACACTCCAGGTCAGCTCCAGCTCGAAAATCCGGCGCTTGGCCGTGGTCGAAATGGTCTGGTTGCGGGCGCCGGCCGAGAGCGGTACCGCCGAGGCGATCGAGCGATGCAGGTCCCGCAGGCTCTTCCCGTCCTGCACCAGATAATCAATGGTTGTCTTGGTGTACGGGGTGAGCACTGCATCCATTCCGCAGCCAATATCCACTCCGACCGCCGAGGGCATGATCGCCTGGTAGGTAGGAATGACCGAGCCGACCGTGGCGCCCAGGCCGAGATGGGCATCCGGCATCAATGCCAGGTGCGGATGGATGAACGGCATGCTGGCGGTCTCATACGCCTGAGCCAGGGTCTTGGGATCCAGGATCGATGCGTAGTTGACCAGCTTGTCGGTGAGGCGCTCCACGGTGGGACTCCTTGGGGTCGTCAGGGGATATTTCTATCTTGCGCGGAGAGCGAAGGATTCGCACCCTCGTCGGGTTACCCCGAGCCTCCGGATTCCAACCGGGCACATTGCTGCTCTGTCAGCTCTCCATGGCGGAAGATGCACGACTTGAACGTGCGCCGGGTCTCCCCGGGCCTCGGTTTAGCAAACCGGCGCCTTGCCAACTCAGCCAATCTTCCATGATCATCGAAGAGGGTAACGGAGTCGAACCGTCGGGACGCACTGCCCGGTCTGGGTTTCGAAGCCAGTCGCCTACCACTAAGCACTACCCTCCATACATTGCGCATCTCCGCCTGGATTCGAACCAAGACTGTCCGCGTCCAAAGCGCGGCGGGCTGCCGATTACCCCACGGAGATTTACTGACGAGCACCGGTATCTGGACTCGAACCAAAACGACCTGGCTCAGAACCAGGCAGGCTGCCAATTACCTCATACCGATCTGACCTCGCGCGCTGCACCCGATTCGAACAGGTGACCCCTGCCTTCGGAGGGCAGTGCTCTATCCACTGAGCTAGCAGCGCTTGGTTTCCCAGAGAGGATTCGAACCTCCGACTTCTGCATCCGTAGTGCAGCGCTCTAATCCACTGAGCTACTGGGAAATGGTGCCTCCGACAGGATTCGAACCTGCATACCATCGGGGTAGGGGCCCGGCGCTCATCCGTTGAGCTACGAAGGCTTGGCTCCCATGGACTTATTTGTGAGCCTGGGAGCTTCGAAGCCACAGAATGAGACGGTGATCAGGCGCCCCTATCTATGCTGCGATCCTGACGGGAATTGAACCCGCACAATCCACCGTGACAGGGTGGCGCTCTACCGTTAAGCCACAGGATCTTAGTGTCCTTCCGAGAAAGCCCGTACATGGAGAACTCGGAAGGAACGTCCGCCCCGAGGGACTCGAACCCTCGACCCACCGAGTAAGAGTCGGTTGTCTCTGCCGCTGAGCTAGAGGCGGTTATTGACGGGGGATTGGGATGTACTGGGAATCGAACCCAGCACCGAAGGGCCTCTCCGGCCGTATCCACACGTAATCCCACCCCCGTCGGGGTGCCGGTTTCTCATCCGGCTCTGCGGCCGTACGAACCGCATTGTGGAGATGACAGGCTTCGAACCCGCGACATCCTGGTTGCAGGCCAGGCGCTCTACCAACTGAGCTACATCCCCTTGATCTAAACGTCCGCCCCCTCGGATTCGAACCGAGACTCTGACGTGGTAAAAGCACGCGGTTTTGGCCAATTAAACTAGAGGCGGTTATAGCCCCAACCCGGCGCAAGGTCACCATTATGGATCGGTCGGTTACGTGATCCGCCTCGCTATTCGCGGTCCGACAACCGTCCGGGTTGGGGTATGCAGTCCCGGTGGGAATCGAACCCACACCCTCTGATTGAGAATCAGGAATCCAGACCACTAGACGACGGGACCAAAAGTATTGAGTTTTCAAAGGCCAGATGTAACTGTGCGTACCGCAGGTGAGAGTCGAACTCACATCAACCTGATCCTAAATCAGGCGCCTCGCCGGTTTGGGCTACTGCGGCATATTCAGTTGTGACGTGCCCCCGGAGTGATTCGAACACTCACCACCTGGGATTTGACTCCAGTGCATCTGCCAATTGTGCTACGGAGGCGTACCTGGTGCGTAGGGGAGGAATCGAACCTCCGCCGTCCAGAGGATCCGGCTTTACAGGCCGGCGCAGCCAACCAACAGCTACCTCCTACGCGCGGGGCCGGTGACAGGAATTGAACCTGCGTTCGCCTGATTACTAAACAGGTGCTGTGAGCCAACGTCAGCTACACCGGCCGGTCTGGGGAATCAGAGATATCGAGCCGTTGTGGCTCGCTGATCCTCATCGGCGCTGGAGGTTCGTTGATCTCGCTGTCGGAGGGATTCCCGGGCACGCAGGGATGACCGCTTTCGCAGTCTCAGGCCGAGTCGTTTCGCTCGCATCGCGTGCCTCCTCTCCGTGGTCTTGTATGACCAGTGAAGCATCCCTAGAACCCGGGTGTCAACTGGTTTCCTCCTCCGGTATGCTCGCCGGCATCCCGTACTGAGTAGGCCGTGACTGGCCGAGGGGGCGCGGTGCAATGCGGGGTGTACTGCGTGAGACGACCTGCACCCGCTCGGTCGGCTGGTCAAGGCGCCTTGTCAGCGCTGTTTCCAGTCGGCCGGTCGGTCGGGCGGACTTCAGCCCCGGGTCGGAGTGAGCGCGAGCCGCTCGTGCGCCTGGTAGCCGTCCACCACCGCCGAGTCCTCCGGCGGAGGGGCACCCGGACCGGTCCAGACGAACCGTAGGACGCCGTCAGCGATCGGGTAGGCCAAGGACCAGCCGGCGCCCTCCATGTCCCGCAGCCGGCGCCTGAGGGCCTTGAGCACCTCGGTCAGGATGTCCAGCTCGGCGATACCCTCGAACATCTCGGCGAAGTTGTCGGACGGGGTATAGGCGTTGCCGGCCTCACCATAGTGCCGGGGATCGTCACGAGGATCGCAATCATCATGGCCGGTAGAGCACCGCACCGGAGGGCTCTCCAGCTCGAAGCCGGGGTTGCTCAGCGCCATGGTGGACCTCTCATCAGGGGATAGATCTATCCCGCCCAGCATGCCACGGCTCCGAAGACCGTGGGAGTCTCCGGAGCCGTGGACGATCTTACGGAGGTCAGACAGAGGGTGCGCTCTCGGCGGTGATCGTGATCTCGGGGATCGTCACCGTGGTGGTTGTCGAGCCGGCTGAAGCCGAATCATTAAACGATGCCACGAGGGTATCCAGAGCAGCCTGGGCGTCGGTCTGACTGGTATATCCAAGAGCCAGAGCAAATCTTACGAAAGTGGAGGCTGAATAGAAGGTGGCGATGGGATAGTAATGTCCATCTGCCGAATTCTGATCCACAAAAAGAGATGTTGCCTTGGTGATATCGAAATAGGCAGAGAGTGCAGTGACAGTGGTGGTGGAATTGTAGCCATTGGAACTGGGGACTAACATGTCATTTTCCTTTCTGAAGGGTAAGCAAAAGAGCCGCCCCGAAGGGTGGCTCTTTTGTTGTGACGATATGAAATTAGCCGCTGTGAGTAACAGCCCCAGAAGGAAGACCAGGTGCCACCACAGGCGCCGCCTCGGTTGAGGTGCTGGTGTAGTACTGGTTGATCGGCTGGGAGTACAACGGGTAGGCAGTCGGGTTGCCCAGAGGCACCGGCGAAAGGATCGTCTGGTTCGCAACCTTTGTAATGCTGGCGATACCGCGTGGGTTGAGAATCGCCATTGAGACGAACTCGTCCATCACCCAGCCTCGGTAGAATTCCTCGACGTTGTTGTTCTCCTCGACGTCCAAGGAGTACAGCACCGGGAAGACACCCAGGAACTCCGGCTCCGGCAGCAGGTACACGGTGTTGCGAGGCACCATGACCGACCGCTGGATCTGGAACTCACCGAACGTGGTGATCTTCTGACCCGCGACCACTCGGTCCTTCATCGCCCAACCGGTCTCGGCCTGCGGGAAGAGGTAGAAGTCCCGGTAGTCGGCCACGTTCATCAGCAGTCGGGCCGACTCGATCTCACGCAGGTCCGTCATCGTGACGGCGGTGTAGAGCGCCGCCGGGCTGATCGGGCCGTTGTCACCAATGACCACCGTCTGGGCACCCGGAGTGGGGTTGTCCGGCCGGGTGGCATAGGCGGTCAGGGCGGCCTGTAGCAGGATCATCAGCCGCGAGTCCTCTTGCTTGAGGATCGCCTGCTTCGACTCGTCCTGGGCGTGCTCGACCATATTGACCTTGAGCTGGTACAGGTCCTCTTTCCGGATCGCCGGACGGGAGGCGATACGGAAGAAGTCTACCCGAGTCCGCTTGCCCTCGAACGGGGTGACCCGGACCTCACCGTCGTGCCCAGAGAGCAGGTAAGCCTGTCCGAGGTCATCGATGATGTCGTAGACGGTCTCCGTACCGGGGGTGATCGGGTCTTCCAGCAGCACGTTGCGGACCATGCCCTCGTACCGCAACTTCAGCTGGATCGGGCCAATCATGCCGACGCCAAGCCGGTGGAATCCGGCCACCCGGTCGGACATGATCTTTTCCATCCGCGCGGTCTTCTGCGCGGTGGTGGGCTTGGGCACGTTGCCCTGAGCGTCGGCGTGCTTCAGATACTCAGCAACGTAATCGTCGCTCTTCTTGGCGGTGCGGTACATCCCACCGGCCAGGACTGGAGCCGTCATGCTTGTTCCTCTCTCAGTCTCTCGACGGGATGTGTTAGGCCGAAGCGCCGACGTCGCCGGTCTGCAGGCCACCGATGCACAGCTGGCTGGCAGAGTCGACACGGATCAGTCGGGCGATGGCGCGGGTGGATCCGGTCGTGCCCTGCGGCACGAGCTTGCCTCGGTTGGCACCGGTGTTCGACGCCGAGATCAGCGCCACCGTGCCGTTGCCCGGGTCGGTCCAGGTCTTGGTGGTGTCGAATGCTGGTGCCTGCACGAGCGCCTCGCCATCAGGGTCGAGCACCCAGCAAGCCAGGGCGTTCACGTTGGCATCGAGCAGCTCGTCGATGCCGTCGCCGCCGATGTAGTTGCCGAAGAACCCGTACGGCACGCCGGTGGAGTTCACCAGCGTGACCAGGTCTCCGGTCGTCTTCATGGCGACCATGCCCGGCCAGATCGCGATCGAGCGGTCCCAGGCGGGGTCGAGAAACTTGTTCTGCGGGGTCGCCTGGGTCCATCCGTACTGGATTTTCCAGGGCCGAGACAAGTACGGCTTGGAAAGGGGTACACGTAGCACGCCATTCCCTCCTCTGTCAGATGTTCCTGTCGGGAGGAGTGGCAATCCCGACTACTCCCTCTAGCCCTTGGGAAAGCCAAAACGCCTTAATCGACAGGGGGAGAGGTACTTCTATCTCGGCGTAAGAAAAGGCCCCCGGCTACTCCAGGGATGCGAGGAGTAGCCGGGGGCGGAACTGGGAGAGGGACAGAAATACTAGATCAGGTCACCGAACTCTTCGGAGCTGACCGCACCGGTGGATGCCTGGGTGCGGATCCCACCGGCCAAGCTCGGCCGGGAGCGCTGACCCTCTGGCCGGTTCTGGGCCTGGGGAACCAAGTTGGTCGAGGCTGTGCGCTGAGTCTGGCGGGCCTGCGCCGCCGCGATCACCGTCTGCAGCTCCTGGCTGATCGCCTGGATAACCGGCAGCGGAGAGTCAGAGTCGGCGATCTTCTGGGCCGCCACCAGCTCATCCTCGGCCGAGATGCCGGCGGTGTTGCGGAGCTTGGCCAGATGCATCGCCGCGAACAGCCGGGTCTGCGGCTCCCCCTTAGAGGCCCAGGAGATGTTATCCGGGCCGCCAGTGTTGAAGCTGGAGGAGTTGTCCGCCGGCACCCCGACCACCACGTCGATGGGAGCCTTGGCGCCGTCTGGGCTGGGCACGTCATCCACACCCGGCTCGGCGGCCTGCACGTTCTCCTTCTCCGCGTTGTCCTCGGTCAGGTTGGTCGAGGTGGGCGCGGAGTCCACCGAGGTGGTCGCATCCGGCGTCACGTTGGTGTTGGCGCTGGAGGGGACCGAGCCGATGTTGGACGGATCATCCTTGGCGGCCGGCGCGCGCTCGGAGGCGTTGTCCTCAGAGGTCTTCTTCAGCGCCAGGTAGGCCTGCCGGCGGCGATCCCGCAGCGAGGAGGACTTGGAGGAGTCCGAGTCGCTGCCGCTGTCGGAGTCATCGTCGGAATCGTCATCGTCATGTTCGTCGCTGTCGGAGGAGTCCGAGTCGTCGTCGCTGTCGTCGTCAGAGTCGTCGTCCTTCTTGCCCGACTCATCGGACTTGGCGTCGGAACTGTCGTCGTCCTTCTTCTTGAACTGCGGCGGCATCTCCCCGGCGCTCTTCAGATAGGCCAGCAGCTGGTTCTGGCCGGCGACGATCTCTTCGATCTTCTCCCCCAGCGCGTCGATCCTCTTGTGGGCGTTCTGGGCTCGGGCAGCCGTGTTGTTGGTCATCCCAACTTCCTCTCGTGAAACCGTGGTACGGGGGTGACCGCTGCCCAGATAGAGCGGCGGTTGGGGACTTTCGTCATCCATCGGCTCGCCATCGTTGCGGTCCGCCTCTTGGGCCTTGCTGGTATCGGGGGTACCGAATGGCTCCGGCGGACCCTCCCAGCCACAGTTGGTGCACTGGTTGTTATTCCAGGAGTCCACATCGCCACAGATGGGGCAGGCTTCCGGCAGCAGGGTGTTGACACTGGGCGGGGCGGTCTGGGCCGCCAGCGTGACGCTGAGGGCCGGGAGAACCCCCTGCTGTACGGCGATCCGGTTCTCCGGGGCATCTTCGCCGCGACCGAACTGCCGGTAATGCTGATTCGCCGCCGCCAGGGCCGAGTTCAGGTCGGGGTGCATTTCCTCCGACGTGTAGCTTCCGGCGCTCTCGCCGGGCTCGTCGTTGTTGTAGATCTGGTAGCGGTAGCCGTTGCTGCGCTGACCGGCATCGTCCTTTGTGAAGTACTGATGGACTCGGCCCACCGGCCTACCGATCTGTGGGTCGTGCAGGACCATCATGCTCGGCTCGAACATGGAGGGCTGAGCGACCAGGTCAGCGGTCTTCCTCATGGAGGCGACCTTTCTGGAGGCGGCGTGGTATCCGGGACCGACCAGGTCCGGGTAGTGCTCCCCGGCGTAGGAGTTCCAGTCCTCGCCGGCCCGCACCCGGCCCCGTTCCCGGCCCAGACCCAGCGGCTTACCGGCGGCATGATCGGCCTCGGCGTTCTCCCGCTGCCGGACCAGCCAGGTGGTGGCCTGCACCTGGTGGGGATACACCGGATGTCCGAGCTTGGCGGTGAGCTGGTCGGCGGCGTCCTTGTACTGCCGGACGAAGTGCCCGTAGTAGTGCCGGTTGGAGACCGGGGCACCTTCCAGGTCGTCATCAGTGAGCCGGCGCCCGGCCGCGACCGACATGGCGTGTCGGTCGACCACCACGTGCGGCTGAGTGGGGTCGGCATCCCCACCGTGCTCGATCAGGTGCGCGAAGTCGGAGATCTTCGGGCTCTTCAGTACGTTCTCGTGCCGCTCCCCGTTGATGATCCGCTGCGCCTGATTGGCCATGGAGGCGGTCGCGAACACGCCGGAGCCCTTGCCACCGATCGCCTTCCCGGAGGACAGCGCGTGCGCGGCGTTGAGCATGTTCACCGGCCACAGCGTCTGCGGGGAGTAGGCCGCGAGCACTCCGGCGCCCTTGTGGGTGTTTCCGTTGCCCAGCGCCTTGGCCACGATCTGGGCGTCGGGGTACCAGCGGGAGCCCTGCTCGATGTCCTCGGGGGTGGCCCGGTTCCAGTGGTCCATGATGTTCTGCGAGCTGACCGGGTGAGTCTGAAACCACGGGTGCTGATCCGGTGCCCACTTCGGCCCGGCCGCTGCCGTACGGAGATCCTCCACCACGTCGGGCTCGACGCACATCGGCCGAAAGACGAACGCTAGTCTCGCAGCCAATGCCGGACGCACCAGATCCGGAACACCACGGGTGTCGATGTCGAACATGTGCGCCGTTGGGTCTGCGGGATCCTCGACCAGAACTGAGTTTTCGAAGAAGTGCAGCCCGTGGCAGTCCTCGTAGACCAGCACGGCCTGCTTCTTGCCGTTGACGGTCTTCAGGACGCGCTGGCCCTTCATCCGGGCGATGTGGTTGCAGTACTGGGCGGGGGTCTCAGCCTTGTTGCCGCAGACCGAGCACAGCGTGTATGCCACGGCGGTGCCCATCGAGGTGCGGTCGACTTCGCCGGTGACGATGGCTTCGGCCAGCTTGGGAAACTTCACCGCGTCGATCGCCATCAACAGCTCGGTCCAGGTATCCGGGGTGTTGTTGGGGTTGGTGTCCTCGTGCAGGGCAGCGTCGACGATCACCCCACGCGCCCGGGAGATGTCTTCGTTGTGGTGGTTGACAAAGACCGGCTTGCCGATGAAGGTGCGCCAGGCGGCCTTGATCTCCTCTGGCCGGAATCCGTCGTAGTTCTCGTTGACTCGGCTGGAGATGGCCCGGCAGCGAACGTAGATGTGACCGGGCATCGGGTCGTAGACGAACTGGGTGCGCTGGGCGGTCTTGAGCGCGGCCTCCGGGGTGCGGGCGTCCTGAACGAGCCGCATCTGCGTCAGCGCGAACTTGACCAGCACCCGGTACTCCCCAAAACGGCCGGCGTCTCCTACTCCTTCATCGAGGCGCCGGCCGTTTGGATACAGGGATCAGGCCAGGTTGGGAGACACCTCAGCCCGGATGTACTGGTCCTCGATCTCGGTGGGAATCCGGCCGGTCCGGTGGATCTTGATCCCTCGGCCGACCGCCCAGGTACGGATCTGCAGCGGGTTGATGGTGCGCCGCATCTCCTCCCGGATCAGGTTCAGATCTTCAATCCGGCGGCCGGCCTCCAGGTACGGCTTGAAGATCTCTTTCAGTTCCTCGAAGTTGGTCGTGCTTAGGTCCAGGCTGACCACCCAGTCATTGACCCCGAGGACCACTCTGCACTCGCCAGGAAGGGTGGAGTCAAGATCGTCTACCACCTGAATGTGTTCAGCCAATTTCCGGCACCCCTCTAAGAATAATTACCGGTTAGCGGCTCAATGTATCCGTCTGCGTGACAGTAGACAATCGGCTCATTGGGCCACTTCGAGCGACGGATGTGGCTCAAAGCGTCATCACGATCAGTGGGGTCATATCCCGCTGGGCGCTCATTCCTCAGTAACTGAAGGCCTGAGTCGTCCTCCCGGATCTGCCAGCCGGCGGTGTTCGCCCCGCCCTGGCGACGATGCCTAGCCACCGCAGGAGACCTGCAGGTTCGGGTTGTTCGGTTCGGCATCGGCCTGTGCTGGACTCCAGTCGGCGACCTGGGACCAGGTCGCACCCTGCGGGGTGAAGACCTGGGTCTGGATGTTGTTGCCCTGCCCGTCAGGGACCTCATAGGTCCAGACGTCGTGGGCGGCCAGCACAGTGTGCCCGACGTAGGTGGCGTAGGGATCATCGGGGATCTGACACCAGCCGGCGACCGACCCACGCAGGTTGGTGCCGATCACGTCGATGCGGTTGGCGGGGAGGGAATCATCACCGGTCGAGCCGTGGTGAGCCAGGGCGAGCGGGAGCGCGATGGCGAGAGTAACCATGCCTGCTCCAACGAGGCTAAGCACGCCGAGGACACGGCTCCGGCCAAATCGACGTAAAAGGTAGACCCAGAGCTGCGCGGTCGTGGACATAGTTGTATCTCGCTTTCGGCGTTCAGGAGAGGGACGATCGAGTCTTGAGGTTATGACGCGGAGTCAGTGCGTCATTCCCAGCACGATGAAGATGGCCCACATGGCGACCCAGACGAGGAACGCTCCGGCGGCCAGACCGATCAGAAACTTCATGCTGCACTGACCTTGGGCTGCTTGACGCCATACACGACCTCGTAGCAGTCAGGGCCAAAGCCGGTCGCCAGCGAGCTGGGATCGGAGAGGAACCTGCCGCAGCGCGAGCAGTGCTCAGTGGCCTCACCATAGAGACGACCGGCCTCGGCTGGGTCCTCCGCGATCCGGACCAGGACCTGGTACTGGTCTGCGGTGGGCACGTCCAGCCGGACGCCACCGTGGGAAGTGATCGCGTTGACGAAGACCTTACCGGGCAGCCGGCCGCGCTTCACCTGAAAGAGGAGCGGGTGATTGCCGTCAGGGTCGTGAGGATTGGGCAGGGCATAGCGCGCCGGCTTGTCGGCCGGGAGCTTGAGGATGTCAGCGAGCTGGCCCCAGGTCAGGGAAGGGCGAACATTGACCCGAGGGGCTGGTAGGGCATCGGGCACCTCCACGGTGGTGGAGTGCTGCCGGGTGGTCCGGGGGAGTACCCGGAAATCGTGCCGGGACGCGCAGGCCTTGACCTGCAGGGCGCGCTCGTGGCTGTCACCGCAGTAGTGGCAGTGGATCTCGGGCATGGGACGGACCTCCATCAAGGGACTGATGAAGTCGAGACTATCTAGGAATCCTTAGATTGTCAATCGTCGTCGCGGCGCCGGCCACGGACTGCCGATCGGCTCTTGGCCTGCTCCACCCGAGCCTTGATGTAGCGCCGCCGCTGCACCTGCAGAATCAGATACAACGCCACCACGGAGCCGGCGTAGATGGCCACGTTTGGGTAGGTCCAGGCGGCGATCCCGACCTTGCCCACCCCTCGAAAGATGATCTTCCAGGAGATCTCGGTGGCCATCGCATCGAACACACCGGTGATCACCATGACGTGCCACCACAGCACCCGGTAGGCGCCGAGGTCACGCCTGATCCGGGAGTAGATCCGGCGGATCCGGAGTGCATACCAGCAGACCCAAAAGCTCTGGGCCAGCAGCACGCCCCACAGCGCGATCGTGATGGCACGCAGGCCGTCGGCCAGCCAGAGGTGAGGAAGGGCATTCATCGCGCTCGCCTCTTCGGGGGATGGTCACCGTTGTCACCGTTCTCGTCGGGATCACGACGGGGCAGCCGGCGCACCGGAGGGTCGTCGTCCTCATCACGATCCCGGCTGCGCCGCTTGCGTTCGCGGGACTCGATCTCCTTCAGCTCGGCGAGCAGGTCCTCCTTGCGCCCGGTATCGGAGACGAGATCGTCCTTTTCGTCGGTCTCATCGAAGCGGATCTGGCGTCGGATCGTGTCGGAGATCTCCTTCTCATCGGCGGCCCGGTCGTTGTTGGCCTGCAGGAATGCCGGCAGCCCCAGCATCGCGGCGTAGAGCAGCAGCAGAGTGGGCCGGTCGATCGTGGTGAAGATGGTCTCGTAGGCCAGGCCGGCCAGGCCGGCGATAAAGAGCACGATGTCGCGGATCAGCGGAAAGGACCAGGCCTTGTATCGCTTTCTCGGCCGCCGCCTCACCATCATTGACTCGCCCGCCTCATCCATCAGGTGCAGCTGACGCGCCCACATCGAGGAGGGCAAATCGAAGCTTCCCTACCTCTTAGCATTCCCAACGATCTCGGCTACGCAGGGCAGGAATGTCGCCACCCTGCGGTCACAGCCCGAAGCCCCACTCCGCATCGTCGTCCTCCGGCATCTGCTCGTAGTGGGTGCCGGTCAGATCCATCAGGTGAGTGGCCCGGGTGCCACCGTCGCCCTCGTTGATCAGGGCGTCCTTCTCGGCGGGGGTGAAGTTGCGCAGCGCCTGGCGCACGTGGGCGTACTGGCGCTCAGCCCGGGTGGCGTAGGCCATGTTGCCGAGCGGCTGGCCGTAGCTCGGCTCGTCCTCCTCCTCATCCCCGTAGGCGATCGGCAGCGCCGGGGAGGGCAGGTCACCCAGCTCCTCAGGGACCACCACGGCCTGGTGACTGGCGCGCATCCCGGTCAGACCGATCATCGGGTCATAGGTGGGATAGACGATGCGGTTGCCGTCCACGGGGTCTCCATTGCCGTCGAGGATCTCTTCACCGGCCGGATGGTGGGCGGAGGAGTCGATGCTGAAGCGTTGCACGACACCATCGAGCTTGCCCTCAAACTGGGTCATAGTTCTATCTCCCGCCAGCGGCCTCTTCTACTCTTTCGCCGGGACTCGGGACGTGCCCAACAGGTCAGTGCTGCTCTTCGGCGAGCAACTTCTCCTCGGAGGTCATGGCCGGCGGGGTGATGTGCTCGGGCACGACGGCAGCGTGCGTCACATCGCGGACCTGGGTAGAGGGATACCAGCCGCCACCGGAATCGGTCTCGATGTGATCGGGGTGCAGATAGACCTTCAGCAGCGCCGCGTTGTCCTTGCCGTGATTGGCCACCGCGTGATCCCAGGCACCCTGGGGATTGTCCGCAAAGTAGGTGCGGTGCGTGTTGCCTTTATCGATCTCCTCGATCGTGCCCTGGCCGCCCATCTCCCAGTTCGGCAGCCGAGGCTGGCGGAATCCACCGCTCCGGATATCGGCGGCACGACGCTTGGAGGTGCCATGCCAGTACGGACCGACCAGACCTGAAGCCTTGGCGTCGTCCTCGGACATGATCGGTCCGCGAGCGTTATGCCGGGATTCGTTCACCGGAACCAGGTCGCCGTATTCGTCGGGCCGCTCGGTGAGGTAGGGCGGCCACATGTCGGTGTGATCGGCGGTCTTCTCGCTCTCGGCAGGGTGCAGCACCACATGTAGCCTCGTGGTCTTGGCGAGAGTCTTGCCATCAATCGCGGCACGAAATGGAAAGTCATCGCGCATGTTGGCAGACTGCACCACGTACTTTCCTGGCGGCATGATGGCCTCGTGCAAGGTATTGCCGATCCCGCGTGAGTGATGCTGCCCCTGGATCTCATACACAACATGGCCGAACCCCGCCGCGACCTCCGGCCGCGTGGTGACAGAGGAGTTGCGGGCAAAGTTGATCATGGCACCAGGTTGATGCTTCTGAAGCAACGGCTTCCAGCCGGAGCGACCAGCAGAAAGCGCACCTCGGTACACGGTGTCGGGGACCTCGGGCGCGCCCTTCACCAGGTTGCGCATGCTCTTGCGCTCATCGCCGGACAGCAACTCACCGTTGCGCATCTTCTCCCAACGGCGGACTAGGTCTTCGTTCTCCGGGGAGAGCTGAGCGCGCCACTCCGCCCCTGCGCCTTTGGCATGCGCCTGATCATCCACAGTCTCCGAGGAAGTTTGTCCGACAATGACGTGATCCAGCAGGAAGCTCTCGGTACCGGCAGGCCCATCCACGGCTCCCAGCGTGTCCCTGACGGCCCAGCGCTCGCTCAATGCCTCCTGCACCGCTGCTGCCTCCGCTCGGGCCGCCACAACGCACTCACGGGTCTGGGCGAAGCCGATAGAGGGCAGGGCGACCTGGGCCTCGGCGGTAGCGGCGGCGTGCTGCTCCAGCCGGTCAGCGATCGCATCGAGCACGTCCACCACCTGCCCGGCGTAGGCCACAGCGGTCGGCATGCCGGTTACCTCGGGAGTCAGCGGAATGCCAGCCTGCTGTAGGTGGTCGGAGACGCTCAGATCAGGATCCTGAGCGGCGGTCTTGTGCCGGTGGTGCACGATCGTGTCGTAGCTGGCGTTGAACTGCGGGTGAAAGACCCCGTCCTCGGTGGCGTGCAGTTCGTCATGCACTTGCTTGGGGGATCGGCCGATGTCGCCCCGCTCGTAGCCGTGCTCATTGATCAGATGCCAGCGCAGGTCGGAGTTGCCCTTGGGTGTGTCCAGCTCGTGCAGGGGATGACCGGGGTGGCCCTCGTACTTGGATGGGACGATGCCGACCTCAGTGGACTCGTCAGCGGAGAGTGCCGCCGTGTGGCGGATGCCCACGTCGCCGCTGATCGGCTGCCAGGTGTGCGCTCCGAGGTCGGACTGGGTCAGATCATCGGCGTAGTCTATCTCGTGCCCAAGCTTGTCCATCCACTGTGGATCCGACGGGAGCGCGGCCTCCATGCTGGTGACGTGGACCGGAGCGCCGGGTTTGATGAGCTTCTCGCTCTCGTTCTTGAAGTTCAGGCTGTTCCAGCCGTGCCCCTCTACCATCGCGTCCCGGAGCTTCTCCGGGTCTGTCTCGACGTGCTGAGGGTCGATCTGTCCATGCAGCATTACCGGCACCGTCATGGTGTTGTAGTACGGGAGATAAGTCCGTTGACCCTGCTCGGCGTTGTTCTTGTCACCATGCATCGGACCCGCTCCGAAACCCTGGGCGATCTCCGGACGGGTGGTCCAGTGCGTGCCAATACCTTCCTGGCGCAACGCAAGGTTGCGTAGGTGCTCGTGCACGGCCGGCATGCCGCCCTGGGCATGGATGTCACGCAGTTCGTACGGATCGGTCTCGACCATTACCCCACGATGCAAAAGAGAAGCAGAAGCCGTCACGTACCGATCGCCCTCCGGCGGCCGGAGATCCACGATCTCACCAATGCCGTACTTGTCGTGGGTGATCACGCCGTCGTGGCCCTTGTCCATCAGGGCGTTGGAGAGCGCCTGACCGGTCAGCCCACCGTGCTGCTGTGAGAGCCGCTGCTTCCAGGCACCACCGTCGTGCTCAATGTGCAGAGGATTGGCGAAGGTGACGTCTCCGTGCTCCCAGCCCTCCGGTGGCGGGACATGCGGATCCTGCTCGGTGAGGTACTTGCCCCAGGGCTCGACGTCCTGGCTGAATCCGGGGACGTTGCGCATGCCGGAGTTGTTGCGCATGTAGTGGATCGTGGCGGCGGCGGTCTTGGGGTCGTGACTGCGATCGACGTCGACATTCTGTCCGGTGGTGGTGCGCCATTCGCCCAGCGAACCGAGCTGATAGCCCTGGGCGCCGGGCTTGGGGTGTGCTTTCACGATGCCGTGCTCGGCCGGGTTGGTAGCGGCAAAGCCGGCCAGGTCAGTGGAGAAAAATAGCGGGTCCGGATGCCCTCCGGCACCCTCCCGGAACGCGCTGAACCGCTTGTAGAGGTTAGCCGCGTCCTCGCGGCGTTCCTCGGGGCTCGCATCGCGTTGCCACAGCGTGTGCAGCTTTCCATTCGCACCCAGCGCGTCACTGTCGGGATGCGGAAGCCAGCCCGGCTCCTTGGCGTCCATCTCGTCCTGGCTGGCCAAGCCCTGCTTGATCTTCATCCCGTGCAGCGTGGCGTCCAGCTCTCGGGGAATCGGATCTCCCGGCTTCCAGGCCGAGTCGTAGTAATTGGCGATGTCGGTGTGGAACGGCCGGCTGGTGCCCTCACCGCGCGCGGCGGAGTCCCACAAATTCTGCGGCGTGGTCTTTCCGGTCACCACGTTGTGAAACTCCTTGACCGAATGCAGGATGTTGCGGGCGGCCTGCGGTTCGTCGGTGTAGGAGATCGTGTCGTCCTCGCCACCGCCGAGGCCCTTGCCAAACTGCTGGGCCAGCTCGGCACGGGACTTCAGGCCCTGCTGGTGCACGGCGGGCACGTTGGTGGTGACGTGGTAGAGCGTCTTCGGCAGCGGCTTCCAGCTCAAGGCGCCGTTGCTCTGGTCGTGACCCAGCCCGCTGTAGCCCAGCTCCTGGGCATGCTCAGGACTGGTCTCTCCCATGGACAGCGAACGCCGAACATCATTGCGCCACTGATGCCGATCGTTGCTGAAACGGTCGATGTCGTTGCCGTAATCCTCATACTTCGGCTCCGCTGACAGCGCCACCTTCACCGAGTGCCGGCCCTTGTCGCGGTCATAGGAATTCGGCACCCGCACCGGGATCGTCGGATCTATCCAATGTGGAGTGTCAACGTCGAGCCGAATATCCTTACCGAACATCCGCTGGGCTTGCGCCTCATACTGCAGCGCGAGGGAGTGCGCGCACTGGCGGCCCTCGAATTTCTTCCACCTGCCGGTACGCCCCCAGGAATAGGCCGCCCACGCACAGCCACAATTCCAGGCCCCCACGGTGCGGGAGCCGGGCACGAACACGATGTTGGTCTCATAGACGTTGGTGTCGCCCTGAACCTGACCGGTCAGCTCACCATTACGCCAGGCCAGAATCCGCACTCCACCAGACTTCCGGATGTCCTTGGCCTTCCGACGTACATCGGTCCAAGATGCCTGCACGTGAAAGAGGAAATCCGGCTCACCGGTATCCATGGCCTTGGTAGCGAATTTCATTGCTGAATCCCACAGCTTAGGCCACTCGAATTCTGGATCTTTGACGGTCGCGACCACCTCAGGCTGGGATTGCACTGGCCGGACCATATCCTCACTCGATTCGAATACCCTGTTGCGGCCCTTGTTCGGAGTGAAGCCAAACCCCCGGTAGAAATTCTGCAGCCGGGACTTGGTGCCGCCAAAGTCCGCTGAGGGGGTGAGGTCGACCCGCTTACCGTGTTGGTCAGCGTAATCGAGCAGATCCCGCATGTAGGCAGATCCCTTGCCCTGACCGCGCCGGTCCTTGGGCACCACAATCTTGTTCAAAGTGAGCGAGTCGGGGCGTTCGGTCACGAAATGTTCGAGACCAGGATGACGAGCATCGAGATACTCCATCACTCCGGAATTCGCTGCAACCTTTGCAGCTTTGGCATGCTGGACCGGAACCTTCGGACCCCAGTACCCCTGCTCGGGGAGGTAATCGCCGGTCTGCTCGACATGCTCGGCCGGTACTTGGGCGGAGTAGACCGGCATGTCCTGGCTCGGGTCGGTCGGATGACGCCCAGCACTAGCGGCGTACTCCTTGGACAGTGAGACCCAATCCCCCGGATTGAAGTGTGTAGTGGATCCCGCCGGAGCGGACCGGTAAACCGTGACCATGCTGGAGCTGGGCTTCCCTCGCAGCTCGCGTAGTCGCTGCATGGTCTCGCCGATGCCGGGTTCGGATGTGTCGGCGTAATACTCCGGGTGGTCATAGGTGTCGGCAGGCAGCGCACTCTCACCACTGGTGATGTCGGTGATCTTCGGACCGCGCTGTGGCCGATGGCTCATCCAGTATCCCTCGGCGGCCTGCTTGGCGGCAGTGTGCGGCATTGAGCTATTGAGGTTGTAGTGCACCCAGCCGTTGGCGTCGGCGGCAGGATGTGGCTCGTGCGGCCTCCAGGACACCCCCGTCACCTGGACATCCCGCCCCTTGCGTACGGGCACCTCCTGCTCCCAGTGCTCGGGGCCGTGCACCTCGCGACGGTTCAGCATAAAGGGGCGCGTTTCAATGTCCTCGGGCGCCGGGTGCTCGGCGTGCAGGACGATCGGCAGATCGCTGCTGCCCGTGCGGGGGCTCTTGCTCGCGAACTCCCGCGCCTGACCGAGATCGGTTGACCAGTGCATACCGAGGGCACGCCGGGATGTCTGACTCAGAATCTTCTGGGCGATGTCCTCAGGAGATGCTGCGGGATCGTGGATGGCGTCATATGCCTTACCAGAGAGCCGGATAGAGATCCCCCGATGCACTGTTGGGGAAAACCCCTGCGCCCCGGTGATCAGCTCGGCGATGGCATCGATCTCGCTCACAGCACCGCCTCCACCGTCTTAATACTCGTGATCATGTCCGAGCCCACCACGATCCGACCGGGGAAGCCGACGCGCTGCTCACCGGTGGGATCCTCGCGGCGAATCTTGAAGTTGGACTCCAGCGACAGCGTGTCGGCCATGTCGAATGCCACCAACTCGGCTTCGATCTGATCCTCAGCTTCGACCCAGACGTACCGGGTGAACTTGTCGTAGTGCAGGTAGGGAGGCACGCAAGGACCGGCCTCGGGGGTCGCCATCCCGTGGCGACGTACCCCGAAGCCGATCTTCACGCAGTATCTCGACACCCACCTATCCTAAGCTTCCTTAGAGGTCTTCGTATACCTTTTCCGGCCAGTGCCAAGACCCGCCGTCGTAGGGCTCGCTGCTGCCCTCCGGCAGCGACTGCTGGTGGCAGCCACCTTCGGCCAGTGAGTGGAAGAAAAACCCAGTGGGGTTGAGCGCTACCAGACCGATGAGCCCAGGATCGTGCTCGTCCACCTCGGTGATGACCGCCGCTCGACACTGCCGGGTGTACTGCTGCGTCCCATCCGCGCGCAACGGCGAGCCCACCGACACGTAGTGCACTATCCGACCCACGGATGGCTTCATTGACCCTCGATCCCTAGAAAGTCCAGCACGTCGTGCGGGTCGGCATCGGAGGCAAAGTAGGCCCGGCGCAGGCCGGCCTGAATGTAGACCGTCTTGCCCTCTCCGACGTCATACAGCGCGAGCTGGTGGGCATTGCGACCGACCTGCTTGGCCTTCTCGAAATCCGGATAGTGATGGCTGACGTCGAGATAGACCTTCTTCGACTCCGGGTCATGCCAGGCACCGAAGTAGGCGTTCGGTGAGGCCAGCTCCTTCTGATGCTGATCCAGGTAGCCCTGAATGTGCTGCGGGCCGAATCCACCCTCCGGAAAGGCCTGCTCAGTGGACTTGTTCTTGCTGACCATGTAGCCGGCCTTGGGGCCATCCCCGAGGTGGTCCTTGACCGAGAATCCGCCGTTCTTGTGGATGGCGTCGATCAGCTCGCGCGGAGCCAACAGGGCCTCGACGGTTGCGTCGGGATCTTGGTCTCCACGGAGTGCCGCAATCTCGGCCTGCAGGATCGCGTGCGCCTTCCCAGCGTGAGCCGGCAGGATATGGAAGGTGATGCCGGGCTTACCTTCTGTCTCGGTGGATGCGCCAGTGGACCGGATGAACTCGACCTCAGAGTCAGGGATCTCCTCGGGGCTCGGATAAGACTTCGACCGCGCCCGATGCGTCTGTACGTACCAACCGTCGTCGTCCTGCATCGGTCCACCGACCTCAGCAAAACGCGGGTCCTTAGCGGCCACACCCAGCTGACGGGCGTTCGGGCCGGGCTCAGAGATCGGGCACTGAGACTGCTGATTCCAGTCCCGGCCGCAACGCCCCCGCATCTGGGGTACCCAGCGGGCCTGCCCGGTCTGCAAGGTCTTTTGGACGTCGAGATTCTTCGGGAATATGCAGCGCTGGTTGAAGCGGAATTTGCACCAGTCGTAATTCACTCCGGACGCGGGAGGATTACCAAAGAAACCGGACCAAAAACCGGCCTCTTTGCTGGCTGCGAGCTGCTGGTCGAACTGGTCTTCGGTCGTATCGGCCTCTGGGTCCTCTCCAGCCGACTCGTCATACTGCTCGCCCGCACCGGTGAGCGGGTAGTGCGTCCAGTCATCTCCCTGAGCCAGTACCAGGGACGGGATCTGAAACTGAGTCGGCTCGACCGGATCGGGGGCGGGCTCTCCCTCTAGCAGGTAGGTGCGGGTGCTGTGCGGAGTGAAACCGTGGTCATGGGCGACATCGACCCCGGCGGCCTCCAGCGCGGTCACCAGTGAGCCATGCAGCGACGGCAGCACGTCGCCGGGGGCGTCCACCGGAGCGTAATGCGGCACACCATCCTCGCCGGCCGGAAACTGACCCGCACCTCCGACGGAGGCATCGATCGGGCCGAGCATGCCGGCGTGGTTGGCCACCACGTCATGGGCTGCGGCCAGCTGCTCGGGGCTGGGGCTGGGCAGATAGGCCAGCGTGACGTGCATCTGCTCCGGCGGCAGCCCACCAGGAACGGCAATCTTGCTGGCCACCTCCGGTGGGATGGGCAGCGCGACCATGGCCGAGTGGGAGTGATCTCCCCCGTCATCGGCCTGCTTGTGTAGCGCGGTCACCGCGCCGTAAAGCGCGTCGGCACCGGTGAGCAGACCGGCCAGGTATTCCACGGCGGAAATGGAGTGCGGTGGTGGTGGCTTGCGGTCCAGGATGTCGCCCAGCTCGGGGTAGGACTCTGTGGCCACCTCGGCAGTCTTGGATGCCGTGCGCGGTCGCAGCTCCTGCGAGGAGTACGTGCCACCACCGAGATTGTTGTCGAGGGTCACCTCGTAATGCTCATTCCCGGGCCCTGGGCCGTCCAGGACGGCCTCCACGGTGCCGGGGTAGCCCTCTACCGTGGTGACGGCATCTCCGGGCCTGTGGCTCCACCACAACTCACTGTTCACCACTGGCCTGCTCCTGCTCTACGTCGTCCTCGGGGGTGAGGTGCCGAGGGTGCCGGCGGGATCCGAGATGCGTGGGATCACTAAGAAACCTTAGACTACCCGTCGGTCGGGGCATGCCGGCGCGCATCTCATCCGACTCTGGCGGGCGAGCCTGATTACGGGGCAGCGGGATCAGCTGACCACCTGCGGTGTCCTCCTGTGCTCCGCCCGGTCCGGCCGGTAGAGCCAGTGGCACCCCCGGAGGCTGCATCAGCTCACCCGGCGTCGCCGCCAGGTTGGGGGTGGTCGGGTCATCCACCCCCAGCTGCGGCATCCGAGTGGGGTCAGAGGCGGGGGCGCCACCGGGCGGTGCCATGCCCATCTGCATGTCGGGCTGCAGGATGGCGTCTTGGGCCTGCTGCTGCTTTTCGATCTCGTCGTGGTTGATCACCTTGGGCTCGAAGTCCTGGGCCAAATCATCCGGCACCGGCAGACCCTTGGCGCGCAGCGTCAGGTAGGTCTCCTTGCGGGTCTCCTGCTCCTCCACCGCGAGCTGCACTCGCTCATCCCGGGATAGATCTATCTCATCCTGCAGGTTCAGTCCGGCCTGATTCATGGCCTTCATCCGGGTCTGCATGGAGATCGGCACTCCGGCCGCACGCAGCGCCTCGATGAAACCGATCCGGTCAGTTTCGGACTTCATCGACATCGAAGCCATCTGCACATCGGGCACCAGCAGCTTGGGCTGCTCCTCGATCACCCGCTGGCCATCCTCGGTGATCACCAGGACCTCTTCGTTGATCACGTACCGCTTGCCGTTGCGCTCGTCGTAGTCGTAGTGCTCCTGGGCCTCGGCGACCACCGTCATGCGCTCTTTTAGGAAGCGCTTCAGCTTGCGCTGGTAGGTGGTCAGCAGCTGGCTGATCAGGTCCCGGTTCAGCGCATCGGCAGCATAGGTCTGACCCTGGGAGGCACCCGAGAGCATCGTCTCCGACAGCCCGAAGGTCTGCAGCTTCCGTTCCTTGAGCCGGTCGAAGTCATTGTCCAGGTTCGGCATGTTCTCCCGGCCGAAGACACTCGACATCTCCACCGCGAAGTGGGTGGCCAGCACCCGGAAGTCAGCGGCGAGGGCGGCATCGACGTCGGCCAGAAAGTTCTGCAGGTCCCCCTGGCTCGGCACCCATGGTCGCTCGGTCCCCAGGTCGGTGGCGCTGGCGCCGATCCGGGCGTGGATCAGCGGAGTGTAAAACCGGCTGGCAATGGCGTCCTGGGCGGCGTTGAGCATCTCCTCTTGGATGCAGGGGCGCAGCGCGCGCAGCAGGATCGGCAGGCCCCGGGGGTTGAACGTGTCACCGGTGAATTTGATCTGCTTCAGCAGGGTGTTGGAGACCGGCATCTTCCGGTCAATACCCAGGGCGAAATCCTTCAGCTCCGGGTAGGCCTGAATCAGCGACTCGTATTCCCATTTCGGGTCCTTGGTCTGCAGCACCCGACGAAAGGATTCCGGCAGTGTCATAAAGAATCGAGGCTGCCGCAGAAACGGGCTTTTCTCCACCGTGATGTCATCGGGCTGAATCAGCTCGTCGGACTCCCAGATGCCGAGAGTCTCATCGAAGTACGCCATCGGCCATGCCTCACCGACGGTCCAGTATTCCCGGCCGATGGACTCCAGGTATTCCTCGTAATTGAGGTCGTCCTCGTCGAAGAGCAGCGACGTGTAGAAATCCACCAGCTGGGAGGACTTGCAGTTCAGCTCGATCCCCAGCACCGGGTACTTGGAGTACACGTCGATGCAGGAGGCCAGGATCGGGTCCGACCGGTAGATAAACCGGCACCATTCGCGCAGCTCGATGAGTACCTTTTCGTCGTCGACGTCATAGGGCATGCCGGACTCGCGCCAGTAAAACATCGGGTCCAGCGGGCGCTGGGTGGCGAAGGAGTAGTTGGAGCCCGAGCCGGAGCTGGTCGCGGCGGCGAACTTCTGGTTGGTGCGCCGCACCTGGGCAGCATGGTGCAGCTCACCGGGGTCGGCCGAGATCGAGCCCTGCTTGCCCAGCTGCAGAGCGCGCTGTACGTCGGAGGCACCCCGAGCCACCAGGATCGAGGTCTCGGGGTTACTGCGCCGGCCCATGCCCCGGCGGTCGGTGACCTCAAAGTCAGCCACGCTGCCTCCGGGCCTTGACCCGGGCGATTACCCGGGCGCGGTCATGATCGGCGAAGTGGATGGCCAGGTGGTCCAGATAGTCCGGGAGCGCCAGCAGCGCACCGGTCTGGGTGCGCATCATCGGCGGGCCGTCCTGCGGCTCGTCAGACTCTCCCGGTGATTCCTCGGCGCCAGGATCACCCATGCCGTGATCGGCATCCGGACCGATCGGGCCCGCACCCCCGCCGGCAGAGGCAGCGTTGGGGTCGGCAGGAGCCGTGGGGTCTTGACCGGGCACCTGCTGGCCCTGGTCATTGAGCTGTGGCTCGCCAGCGTTGAGTTGGTCGGGCTCTTGCGGCATCGCCGGAAACTGCGGCTGGATCCGGACCGTGTAGCTGCGCTGGCAGAAGCCACAGTGGATCGAGCCGTCGGAGGTGCCGTTCAGGTTGCCACTCCCGCACCATGGGCAGTGTGCAGTGACCGCATCGTCGTCGGATTCGTGCGCAATCTTGAGGCTAGCCATCGTCCCCGTCCGGGTCGTAGTGGGCGGCGTTGCGCAGCAGTAGTGCCGAGGCCAGGGAGACCACCTGGTCCTGCTCCTCGGTGTCCAGTACGGCCATCACCGGTGCCAGAGAGGGGTCAGAGCGCACCCGGCCGGCCACAAAGTCAGCGGCCTCCTCCGCGATCGTGGCCAGGTCATCGAGTACCCCGGCCTCCCCGAGCGCATGGATCAGGCCCTCCTCACCGGAGGAAGCCACCGTCTCCCGGACGGCAGTCACCGAGATCGGGGGTGGCGCATCCAGTGAGTCGGCCAGGAGCGAGCGCTCAACGGCCTCTGTGGCCATCAGCTGACCGAGGGAAAGGTATTGCACCCGGCCGGCCGCTTTCCCGGTGGAAAACAGCACGTGGCCGCCATCCCCGGAGATGGACAGCAGCCGGCCGCAGTCGTTGGCCCGCAGCACTCCCTGCGGCCCTCCGACGTAGCGGACCCGGGCACCTTCGATGAGCATCAGGCCCGTACCAGCTCCGGATGGGCCCGGATGGTCTGGGTGGCTACCGCGACGCACTGTCGCAGCGTCAGGCTGGGATTGGAGGCCAGCACGTCGGAGGCGATCTGGTCGATCTTCTCCATCGGGCTCTGGTACTTGGCTCCGGTGGTGGCCGGGGTGTTGGCCTGGGAGAAATCATCGGAGGGGGAGGGGAGTGGCGCCATCGAGGTGCCATCGGCTGCCGCACCGGACTCCAGCGCCGGATTCGGCAGCGCATCCCCGAGCTGCCCACCACTGGAGGTGTCGCCGAACTGGCTGGAGGCATCAGGGGTCAGACCCAGCTGGCCAGGGTCATCATCAGGGGAGGGCATCGTGCCCATGGAGGCCGGGTTGCCCGGACCGTTGACCGTGAACGGGTTGTCAGCGGTGATGGTCAGCGTGGTCGGCACCTGCCAGGTCAGGTTGGTGTTGCTGACGTTGGTCGCCGATCCGGTCATGATGGTGCTCACCACCGAGGGCTGACTGACCTTTAGCGACTCCTCGGCCACCAGCCACGGCGCGCTGGGCTTCAGCTCGTTGCCGTCGGCGGTGTTCTTCACCTCGGTGTCTCCCAGCGGTACCCGATTGGCGTCGGTGTACTCGTCATGGATCCAGCCAGGCGTGGCCGGTGGATCAACATGCTGGTACCGGTCGGCACCGAAGGCGTCCTCGTTGAGCGCGACCGGATGGAAGGCACCCTCCTTGTCGAGGTAGCCCCAGTTCATGCCGGAGTGCTTAGACCACTCCATGGCCCGGAACGCCGCCTCGGCCTTCTCCTGCGAGTCGTGGTGGGAGAGCACTTTGCCGGTGCCCTTCTGGGTGATCACCCACTCATCGCCACGCTTCTCGATGTACTGATTGGCCGACTTCAGCAGCGCATGTACGAGGTTGCGGCCGACCAACTCCTCGACCCGGGCGCGGGCTTCCTCCTTCGTGGGGTGGGTGCCCATCACCTGCGGGATGCCATGCTCATTGATGATCGCCGAGTGCCAGCCATCGCCCGGCTTGGCCTCGGCCACCCGGGGGGCGCGACCCAGCTTGTTGCCGTGCACGTCGTAGAGGGCGTCCCCGTTCCAGGTCATCCAGTTCTCCGCTCGCGCGGTCTTGGTGGCCTGGCGTCCCTGCTCCTGCACGGCGGCCGGTGCCGGCTCTCCGTGGTGGCGTTCGGCCTTCTCGGCGGCATCGGGCACATTGGCGTACAGCGCCGCCTGCTGCGCGAGTGCCTGCGCCTTGGTCGGGTGGGTGCCCTTGACGTCACCGATCGCATTGACCACCTTGAACTTCCCGGCGTCCTCACGGACGTAGTACGGCGCGTTGTCTGAGGTGACCTGTAGCGAGCCCTGCACGTAGGGGTCGGGGTCGGCCGGCTCGGAGTGGTCGTCATACCAGCCCGGGTTCATCTTCTGATCCTGGGCGGCCTCCTGGCCCTTCTCTACGCCGCTCTGGTAGTCGGGGTGACCACCGTGCTCGGCCAGGCCGGCGTTGTCGTCGTAGAGACCGTCCTCGTAGCCGGAGTCATACCGGGCCTGGTCGAATGGATGCTGCACGTCGGAGGGATCGATCTCCCCGTCGGCCTCAACCGTAAAATTTGGCTCCCGCCCCAGCGCCAGGGAGTACAGCTCGGTGAGATCGGCCAGGTCGACCGGGTCAGTGCTGGCCAGCGCCAGTGCCTCGATCTCCTCGGCGAGTGCCTCGGCAATCTCACCCCGAGTGGCGAGCTGATGCAGCGGCCCATCCTCATCGGCCCAGTCAGCGGCCAGGGTCTTGATCCGGGCGTCCACCTTGGCCTGCAGCAGCAGGCCGTGGTCCTCCTTCAGGGAGGTGCGCACCTGATCCAGTAGCGCGGTGTCCTCCGGGGAGACCTGTGCCACCGCCTCGGTGACCCGGTCGGCCACCAGCATGTACCGGGCGTCGTACTCTCCGGGCGATCCGGCGGCGGCCAGGAATGCCCACGCCACCTGCTGGGCGGCGACCTTGGCCATGGCGTACACGCGCTGGTTCTGCTCGGCGGCGACATCGGTGGCTGCCGTGCTCCACATCATCTCGCTGGCGTCCATGCGGGGTTACTCCTTGTGTGATGTGGGGATCAGGCGTCCATGCCGACGTAGACCTCGCGTACCGGGGTCTGTACGTAGTCCTCGCTGGCGATCTCGGCGGCGATGACCATCAGGTCGCCATCCACCCAGATCGTGCCGCTACGGCTCGCTGAAGCCGCCAGCTCGTGGTCCCGGGAAGCGGTGGCGATCATCTGGTCGGTGCGGGCGTCATACAGGCTGGCCTTGGTGGCTCCGGGGGTTTCCGGGCTGCTCATCGTCTGCGGGTCGCCATCAGGGGCGTCGGGCCACTCACCCTCATCGCCGGGCCCGAGGGAGACCGAGTCGTTGGGGTCTGCGATCGGGGTGAAGTCCACACCGGAATTCAGTCCATCGGGCTCCGGGGTGACGGCGGTCTTCGCGCTGTTGTTGCGAATGGACTCGTTGTTGGCCTGCCCGCTCCAGGGCGACGACGCCATATCGACCTTCCAGTTCGCGTTAGCTGCCTCATCGGCGTTGCGGAACTGGCTGCGCACCTTCTGGATCGCATGCTCAGGACCGTGTCCGGCCGGTACGGAGACTGTCTCGGAGTGCTTGGCGCCGGAGGGATGGGTGAACGAGACCTGGTACTGGCGACCGGCACCACTGGGACTGTTGGCGCTGACTTCCTCATCGTTGGCCTCACCGCTCCACGGAGAGGCAGCGGCGGCCTTCGGCGCCGACATCGACTGGGTGGCCTTGACGAACCGGCCGGAGTCGAACTTGGGGTTTCCCTGGGCGAAGTGATCGGCGAAGTGCTTGGCGACGGAGTCCTTGTCGCCCGGGTAGGAGGCGATCGCGTTCGCCACGTGCTGGTAGTGGCCCCGGCTGTAGTTGGCCGTGCCAACGCCGCCACGCACCTGGTATCCCTTGGACCCGGCGGCCTGCTGAAACTGGTCGCGGCGGTAGTGCGGGTTGGTGCCCATCAGGTGGTCAGCGAAGTGCTTGGCCAGCTGGTCGCGCTCGGGGTGGGTGGCAATCGTCGAGGCCAGGTCCTCGTAGTGCCGGCGAGCCCAGGCCACGGCGAGCCGCTCCATCAAGGCTTGGCGCTTGGCGCCCATCGAACGCACCGTGCCCGAGGGAGGCAGCACGGTCGGGCTGGCTGGGGTGTTGTCCACCGTCGGGGTGGCATCGCCGGAGTCACCGGCGTTGTTCTCCACGGCCGAGTCCGAGATCGGGTCGCCGCCACCGTCACCGGCCGGTTCGTTGCCCTCACCGAGGGAGAGGTTGTCGCTCGGGTCGGAGTGGGCCACCTCAGCGTCACCGGTGGGGGCCGGTGCGTTGATGTCATCCATCGGCTCGGATTCCACCAGCGGGGCGGTGATGGTGTCGTTGTTCGGGGTGGTGAGCATGTCGTTGGCGACCGTGTGGCCGGCCAGGTGACCCACGTGGTCCAGAAAGGTGCGCTGGGCAACCCCGGCGTCCTCACCGAACTGGCTGGCCAAGTGCGCAGACATGCCGATCGCCTGGATAGCGAACTCCTCATGGTCGTCCCGGATCGCCTGGGCGGTGCGGGTGAACCACATGCTGGCCTCGGCGACCATCTTCTGGTCGCGCTCCATCGCGGTGTGCTCCGGCGCCTCCACATCCATGATCCAGTCCGAGGCCATCGAGGTGCGGATGGTGCCCGGGTTGGGGTTGTGGCTCCAGCGGTCCTGCGGCGCCTGGCTTTCGAAGTTCAGGCTGGCCTCATACCGCTGGGTGCTGATCCGCTCACTGCGGAGGTTCTCCAGCTCGGCGGCCAGGGTGCGCTGGGTCTGCAGGGTGGACGCGGCGGCCATGGCCTGCAGCAGGTCTACCTCCCGCTGCCGTGGCGAGATAGTTGTATCCGCCGCCTGCTCGGTGGACGCGGTCTTCTGCGGGGCACTTTGCATGCTCTGCTCCTGAGATTGAGCCATCTGCCGGCGGATTTTCTTCTGGTCACTGGAGGGGGCCCGACGGATGACCGACGGCAGCCGGCCACCCATGGGCTCGAACGTGGGCTCGTCCTCGGGGTCGACCCGCTTGGAGCGCGCTGCCACGTGGTGCTTGCCCACAAACCCTCCATCCCGAGCCGCCTCTTACCTCTTACGACCAGCAGCCCCGCTACCCAACAGGGCAACGGGGCTGCTGATGCGAGAGGCGCTTCGACGGCATTACCTCTTCAGGGTGTGCGGGGCGAACTCCATCAGCCTGTAGTAGGCCCGTAACAGCTGCCGCTCATGGGTAGTGAACGCGGAGAAGCCGTCCTCCCGCTCGGCGTGGGAGACATAGGCGTTGGACCGCCGAAGGATCCAGGCGGCCTCGTTGACGGTGAGATGCAGCGACTTGCGCTGGTCACGCAGGCTCGGCTTGGCAACGAGAGTGGTGGGCATGAATATCTCCTCCAGGGGATTGGTTTCTCCCCGACACTCTACCAGAACGTTATAAGAATCCTTAGGTTAGTGTCGGTCGGGGATCAGTCCTCGGTGGTAAAACTCCCGGCCCTGCAGAGCGAGCAGGTAGAGCCGGTTGCGGGAGGACGGATCGGCGAGCCGGTACTGCACACCCATGTCCTTGTTCGGGTGCTTGCGGTCCCTAGGCCGGAACACATAGCCGGTGGAGTTCTCCACGAAGCAGTAGATGGTGCCGCCGTGCTCAGCGAAGGATCCCTCCGGGGTGAGCGGTACCCGAGCGATCCGGGTGAACTTTCCCGGGTGTGGATCCGGCAAGTAGCGATACATCGGACTGCCGGTAGCGGACCAGCACACCCTGATCGCGACCTCGGTGTTGAGATGACCGATGAAGTGCTCCACCACCTCCTCAACAGCCAGCACCCGGGAGGTCACAGCTCCTCCCACATCGTGGGTCGTTGGGTGTCCACCAGCACAGGCGCGCCGAAGGAGTCGGGGAGCTGCACGCCGGCCTCCGGAAACAGTCGATCTCGGTCGAAGCTCACCGTCACCTGCAGAGTGCGCACCGCCATCCTTGGCGGCCACCGGCGAGCAATCCTCCGACCCCACCAGCGATCGGCGTTGCGGTGTTTCCACATCTGCCAGGTCGTGGCCGGAGTCTCCACTGTGGTCGACTCAGTGGTGCTGGCTCGCGCAAGGTGATCGGAGAGCACGTAGGCCCGCATCTGCAGCCGCAGCCGGCCCAGCTCATGACCCACCGTCTCCACCTTGATGTTTCTCAGCCCGGCCGGCAGGTCCACCTCGGCGCCCACTCGAACCTGGTTCATCAGGTGGGGTGAATCAAGATCCATAGATCGGCCCGTCCTCTCGTGGAAGTGGCTCCATCTCGATCGTGAGGGCGCCAGTCTGGAATTCGATAGTGACGGAGCGCACCTTGCCGACCAGAGCCACCTGCACGCCATCGGCAACCATGTTGACGCTCAGCTTCCGGCCGACGATCTCTTCTCGGGTCTGGTGGGCGGCCTCGACCTGCTGCAGAGAGATCCCGCCATCAGTCATCAGGGAGACCGCTTCGGGAGGCCGTCGGTGGAGTACCGCGCGGTGGAGGCCCGGCGGGCATGGGAGGCGATCTCCCGGGCGCGAGAGAGCGGCTCACCGTCCCGGCGGCGGTCATGAGTCCGGATGATCGAGGCGTTGGGCCAAGTCCGGCCGGCCGCATCGAGATGATCCAGGTGCTCCTGCATCTCCGGCAGCAGGCAGACCGAGTCGTTGGTGGACTCCGCTCCGCAGCGCTTCATGGCAGCCGCTCGAAGTGATAGTTCGGACCGCCCCAAGTCATTCCCCTCAAAACGACTCGATACCTTCCCAGGGCCACTGGCGGGCCAGCACCGGCTGCCAGGTCAGCATGGATCGAGCACTCCATCAGAGCGTCATCCAGGCGCTCCCGCAGCGGGTGCCGGAGGGTGAACTCGGTGTCGGTGAAGGTCACGATGTGCTCGGTCTCTCGATCGGCCAGGATCTCTGCGGCAGCACTCGGCCGAGGGCACTCAGGAGCAGCACAGACGATCAGACCCGTTGCCGGCCGAGATCTCCAGGGTCGGACCACAGCCGAGCGGGCACTCGCCCTCGATCGGGAAGCTCATGTCTATGTCCTCCACATCGGCGCCGAGGCGCGATAGCGGTAGTAGCCGATGTGTCCCGTGATGCCATCGTCATCGACACCGATGTCACTGTCTCCTTGGGCCACCTCGGTGCGGGTAACGACACCCTCACCGAGGGTGCAGTCGTTCTCCTGAGCGAACCTCACCAGCTCGTCGCGCACTAGATCCCGGTAGTGGGCGTCGGGATCGACCCGATCGGTGAACGCTAGATCCTTCGGGTCGATGATGCGCTGGCTGTAGGCCACGTCCGACATGCCCTTCACAGAATGTCTCTTTCCTTGCGCTGGGTGCGCCTGTTGAACTCGGCCAGGATGCTGGCCACCATCGAGCGACTGGCCCGACGACGTAGCTCCCGAGCTGCGGGGGTGCCCAGCGAGGTCCTCTCGATCAGCTCGGCGGTGCGAGAGATCACCCGGCGCAGACAGGCGCGCTCATTGAGGCAGGTCCAGCCGTAGTCACCCTCGGGGGCGAAGGCCTTCACGCCAACCCGATGACATTTGCCGCACTCCCGGGCTTCAGCCATTGCCCTCATCCGCCCCCTCCACAATCAGATTCACGCAGCACGCCAGGCCCTCGCTGTGCGCGGCGCACATAGCATTTCCGCCGGGTGGATGAGTTGCCCGGAGGATGTCGATGACCTCCGGAGGCAAGGTTGTACCCAGGGCTCTCAATCTCTCGTCGAGGTCTTCAACGATCATTGCTGTCGCCACCAGTCCAGGAATACCGCCGAAGCTTCGCCCATCGTGCGCTCGCGTTCAGCCGGATCGCGACTAGTCAGGTAGGCAATCACCTCGGGGTCGGCGTGATCGGGGTTGAAGGATAGATCTATGACCTCATCCTGGTTCGGCAGACCGAGCATGAATGGCCCGGCCGGATAGCCAGCGGAGAGCAGGCGCTGATAGAGGCCGTGTGCCTCGATGACATCGGTGATCGCACCGTCAGGCGCGAATACCTCGACTCGGTCGGTCGGAGAGATCACGAAGCCAATCCAGTGCTCGGACTCGACATATTCAGTGGTCATCAGTAGTCACCGCGCCGGATAGCCAAGAGGAGCCCCACGACGATGTAGATGAGCATCCCGAGCACCAGTAAGTCCCCACCGTAGACGAGCGCCTGCTGCACCCACAGTGGCGGCAGCGTGGTCATTTGGTGATCGCCGCGACCATGGCGGTCATCAGGCCAATCAGAAAGGTGGCACCGAAGATGAACAGCAGGCCGACGAATACAGTGCCGGCCGCCTCGAACGCGCTCCGCAGACCGGACTCACCCTCGTCGCGCCCCCGCGAGCCCACTCCGGCGATGAGCACCTTGGCTCCGATGATAATCAGTATGACGGCGCCGAACGCACCGCCCAGGCCGATCAGGTAGTGGCTGACGGTGGTCAGAAAGTGGTTCGGATCGGCGGTGGCGGCGAGGTAGCGCATGGTGTGCTCCAGTCATCAGGGTGTTACGAGGGATTCTAAGGATTCTCAGTAGCGCTGTCTACTGCCTTGGGTCGCCACCACTGCGGGTCATCGGGACTCGGCGTACGGGTCGGTCATCTACACCCTCCACATCTCGGCGCGGACGCTCAGCAGCCACGCCTGGGCCGCATCATCGTCGGGGTACTCAGGTAGTGGACTGGACAGCCCAAAGTCCCGCTCGGCGGCCCTGAACTCCGGCAACGCCGCGTTGGGATCGGAGGCCACCGCCCGACCGAAGTCGAAGTACCTCTGCTGGTCGGACACCCGGATGATGAGCTGGCCGGTCTGGTACAGCATGGTGCCCTGATCGAGCAGCCGCAGCAGGTGTCGGGCGTGCTTTTGGATCCGGGACACCGGGACGTCTGGAAACCGGCCGGAGCGCTGCAGTCGCTCGTACTGCTGACTGGCATATCCGAGATAGGCGGAGCGGATCCGGGGTGCCGACAGCAGCTTCTCTCTCATGTCGATCAGCCGCACGCCGGCAGGGGAGAGGGTCTCGTAGCGCTCCAGCCACAGCAGCTCGACGATCGTGGGGTTGCCCTTCAGCGCGAGCAGCAGATATTTCCGGGCCTCGTGCAGCGTGACATCCGGGGTGTGCTGGACCAGGGTGGCGTACCGATCGATCGGCAGGTCGAAGCCGTGAAACAAGCTGGTCGGAGCGGCCCAGATGCCGAGCCGATCTGTGTCGGACTCCGGAGTGTCCATGCCGTAGGCCCTGGAGCCGATGATGCCCGAGAGCAGCACCTGAGATCCGTAAGGCAGCTCGGGGATGGTGGTCTCCTGCTCGTCCGTCATCAGGACACATCCTGGGTGAATTCGTGGCTCCAGTCCGGGCCGGCCAGCGAGACGGCATCCTCGGGGATGACCGCACCCTCCCAACGATCCGCTGAGCTGTCGTTCGCCATCATGAACAGGACCAGAGATTCCAGCATCTCGTCGAGGTTCCCATGCCACCACTCATCGGCCTGGGCCTGCCAGTCAAAGGAGTCGCTGAAGGTGACCTCGCCGATCACCTCGTAGGTGTAGACCTTCTGCATCAGGGATTCCTAGCTGTAGTAGGACGCGAGGAACAGCTTGGGCGTCCGGTCATCGGCGTATTCGATCCTGTCGAGCACGGCGGCGAACTGGTCCAAAGACTCAGCGGACAGCGGGATGAACATGGGTGTCTTGACTGGCTCCGCGTCCCAGTCCACGCATTGCACGTCGCCCACGACCAGCAGATAGCCGGGGTAGTCCGCCGAGCAGTAGGGCTCGATCTTCACGAACACGTGAGAGCCGGTGAAGGCTTGCTCGGCCTTCCAGTACTCGTGCCAGGCTGCTCTATCGGCGACCACCGGGATTCCAGGCTCAGATTCGGTGAAGCCAGCGACATCCAGGATCACCTTTCTCAGGTAGTCCCCCTCGACCTCCTTGGCCCACTCCTTGCTGAGGCGCCACTCCTTTTCTGCACCACCGAGGTCAACACCCCAGGCCAGCTTGGCGTACGGATCCATTCCCATGGTCTGCGCTCCTTTGTGGTTCAAGGGAAAAGCGCCCCGTGGATATCGGCCGGGGCCACGCCGATGATTGCCTAGCTCGGGCAGACCGCCGTGACATTGCCGTCAGCGACACTCTGGCCGTCATTGCCTGGGTTGATGCCGTCCCGCCACGTCTGAGCCGCACAACCAGCGTTGTACGTCCACAGGTAGGTGGTCAGATTGAAGCTGGCACCAAATGTGACCCCACTGGTTGGGAAGAATCCCTTCACCCAGTCCGAGGTACCGAACGGAACGCTGGCCCGACTATTCGCAGTGGCCGGAACCAGCGAACCATTCGGCGCATTCGAGCTGGCATAGAACTCGACCTTGGCGCCGCCGATGAAAGAGCCGGTCGGGTTACCGGTGATGGTGCCACCGACCGTGGCGTTCGGTGCTGGCTTTCCATTGATCGCGGTGAAGGTGCCGTTATCCGTCAGAGTCGCGGTGTAGAAGTAGCAGGTCGGCGCTCCACCGCATTTGCTGGATTCCGCAGCACCTTGGCGGGTGACATTTACGGTGCGGATCATATTGTCAGTCGCCCAGCCCGAGGTCTCGGCCCAGTTGGTGATTGAGGTCTGTGCGGTGGCAGTCGCGGGGACGAGCGCATCCGCGCTCTTGTTGTTTCCCTGCTGGCTCCACCAGACCTTGTCGTAATTTGTTGAGCAACCCGGGTAAGTGCTGCTCCCGCCGGTGTAGACATGGATGCCATTGACCGGCTGATGCGTGGTCTTGTTCAGACAGCTCCAGTACGTCGGATTGGCCGTACTTCCTGTGATGGACTGTGCGGCCGAGACCGCATTGACCAGTGCGACGCTGCCTGCCCCCACCGCAGCAAGGACAACCACCCCCGCGATGGCCTTCTTCAGACCGATTGTTTTGAAAATCACTTGGTGGTTCCTTTCAGGGTTGGCCTAGTCGGTAGGTTTACCGAGCAGGATTCGATCGATCACGCGCTTCCGGATATCGGAGGGAATTCCCTCCAGCTCCATCGCACGCTCGGCCATCTTGATCACCATCATCTGGTATTTCTCGATGGCCTCGACAAAAGCATTCTGAGGTGGAGCTTGCGGGTGGTCGGTGGAATGCCGGTCGATTATCTGCTGGGCATACATCGACCGCTCGCGCCCCTCAGCCATGGTCGTCCTGGTAGTGGTTGTCGATCAGGTAGGTGAGCTGGTCACGCAGCAAGACTGCATTCTCCAGCGAAAGATGCGCAGCGATATAGGGCGCATTACCGCGCTCGGCCGGCATCACATAGCCGGCGGCGGTGACCCAGATGGCCGGTTCGGTGGCGAGACTGGATTCGTATGCCTGCACCTCATCTCGACCGTCGATGCTCTTGATCGGATCCAGGCGCTTGAATCCGCGATCGGTAGTCGTAGGGACGATGTCAGCCATGGGATAGCTCCTGTCCAGATTCATCCGCTAAGGTAACTACATGTCGAGGCCACCATGTCTCATGGAAGAATGTGATGACCCGTCGGTAGGGCTTGGTCTCTGTCGATTCCACTGGGGCAGGAACCATCGTTATGGCGACCCTCTGGCTGGTCCTCCGCGTAGGAAACGGCGAGATAACTCGCCGGGACCGTGTGAAGTCCCCGAGTGCACTAACGATCGATCCAAAGGGACCTATTGCTCCGGCCACTACGCCAGGATTCGGCAGACTGGGGATCTCCGAGCCGGCGTCATGCTCCGATCCACGAACGCCATGACTCTTGAGGAGCGAATATGGCGCAAGGTCGATAGAAACGGACCTCGGCCGGCTTTTGCTCCGAACCTCGGAAACTGCTGGCTCTGGACGCCCCGGCCCCGAAGTGCGGGAGGATATGCCCGAGTCCAACCCGGAGACGGAGGACCGGTAATCAGGGTCCATGTGTGGACCTACGAGAGCGTCTATGGACCTGTCCCTCCCGGTCATGAACTGGATCATCTCTGTCGTATCCGACACTGCGTTCGCCCTACCCACCTTGAAGCGGTGGTGCATCAGGTCAACGTGAAACGCGGGCGAGCTGGCGAACTGAGGGGGATGAATGTCTAGCATGACGCCAGCCGCTTAGACATCGTCTGCTTATCGGATGAATCAATCGAGAGGTGATACCTCACCAACACATCCACGAATTTGCTGTCATAGAGGCAGGCGTAGTCCTTATTGGGCGGCATCCACTCAGTAGGCCCCTTATCACCTTTGGCCTCATTCGAGGGGCCACTGACCGCTCTAAGGTTGATCGGATCGTTTGCGAATCGCTCGCGCTGAGCAGAAGACCAGGATTGAGCACCATGAGTCCAAGCCCAGGCAAGAGGGACACGGTGGTCTATTTGGACCAGATTGGAGGTCTTGATCCCCCGGGTGAAGTGAATGCTGGTGCCGGTGTAGGGATCGGCCAGCACACCGGAGAGCACGGTGCAGCGGTTGGTCGCACGCTTGATGTCTTTGAGGTCGCGGGCCAGCACATCGTCGCGGGTGTCGCAGTAGTTCTTATTGACGTCGGCCCAGGCCGGGCCGAACTGTGCACGGGAGTAACCCGAGATAGAAGTACCTTGCCGAACAGAGACCTTGGCCAGCGCGACGGCTGCTGCGCCCGAGCCGGCATCCGCCGGTGGGGTCTTCTTGTCGTGCATGCCCTGCACCACCAGGATTGCCACGAAGCCGATCCCGGCGGCCCAGATCCAGCCCCGTAGGGAGCCGACAGAGCGTTCCGCACCGAAGATAGGCATCAGGGTCTCCAGCTGGTCGGGGGATCAAAGACTGAGCCGACCGTACAAGGTTTCTTAGAACCACGCAACTGGCGAGGCCCCGGACTGAATGGGGCCAGTCCGGGGCCTCTATGGCGAGAGTCCCTTGGATTCCTCTCGGCCGGGAGTGTGGCACAGCGGCCGAGAAGTCCGCAGTCGAATCAGGTAGAGGCCCGGCGCCGGCCCACACCAGACACGACATGAGGGTGCAGATAGGTGACGTTCAGTTCATTGCGGGCGGCCACCAACGGGGCCGGCGCCAGCTGGCGCTCATCCAGCAGCTGATCGAGGTGAGTGCGCGCCACATCCATCCGGATCTGGGCATCGGTGATGTCCTCGGTGTTCTCCTCGACCTGCTCCGCCAGCCGGTGGATCGTCGAGGTCTGCTGAGCGATGATCTTGCTCTGGGCGCGGAACCACGACCAGATACCCCACGTCACGACCACGTAGATCAACAGGACGAGGCCGAGGACGAGACGATCGGTGGGACTCATGGCTCACCCGCCTCGCTTCATTGGCGACTGACAGTAGCAGGGGTTACCCAGCGCGCCTAGGTAGCTCGACGCCACATCAGCACCGCGAGGGTGAGCCAACCGCACTGATGACCGATATCGAGCAGAGTGTTCTCCCCCAGGATCAACGATTCCACGTTGAGGGCCTGCACGACCACCACGAGGGAAAAGAAGCCGCGCCAAGACAGCTTGCCGGAGAGCCCCAGGATAGCCGCCATAACCCAGATGGCCGTGGCGGCATCTGCCCAGACCGCTTCCATCAGAACCGGGCTCATGAGGACTCTAGGAGTCGGATAGAGATCGGCAGCAGCGCCGGATCCTCAGCGGCGTTCTGCCGCCACAAGGCACAGCAGGACACGCACAGCAGCCGACTGCGCCCGCCGGGACTGACCCACTCGTAGGCTGCGGGCTCATCCGGCACCGGCGGGTCACGGAAGAGGGCGTGGCAGCAGTCGCAGGGCATCGCTAGGCGATCTGGGCGATCAGCTCGGCCCAGGGTCGAAACCTGCAGGAGCCGGAGTGATCGGCGACCCGGCTGCAGACATACTGCCCAGCCAGCAGGCCGTACTGCTCCAGCGAGGCATCCCGCAAACAGCGCTGGTCGGAACCAGCGGCGGTGGGGTGCTCGTAGGCATCCACTGCATCGATGAGGGAGTTGTCGATCGGGGTGGTCCAGTCGTGCAGTCCCGCATCGGTCACATCCCCCACCCAGGCCCGTGCCGCTGCGACCACGATCAGCAGCCGCTGCATCTCCTTATCGGAGGCCGGGCTCATCGCTCGTAGCGGTGCTTGAGGAAGGCAACCTCGGTGCGGGCGGAGGTGAGGTCTCCGGTGAGGCTGAGGATCTGCTCGTCGTCGTGGGCGAGCTTCTCCTCCTGGATGTGGATCACGCCGGCAAGCCGACCGATCTCGGTCTGCAGCTTGGCCACGTACTCGGCCGGCTTGAATGTCTCGGTTCGGGTGAGTGCTGGCTCGTAGTCCGGAGAGAGGATCAGATGTCCTCCGGATTTGCGGGCCAACTCGGTCAGGGGTGACATGTGTGCTCCTCGGGAGCAGTCCAGGGACTAAAGGCTCACGATAGGTCCAAAAATCCCTGGAATCAACTACTCCCTGTAAGAGACTATGGCAGAAACTGTTACCGGAATTATTGCTGGTCACGGGGATACGGCCTGGGTCGGGGGCGTGCGGGCGCCGGTACGGGAGCCTCTCCCACGATCACCTCACCAGTGGGCAGTGTCGCAGTGAAGCCCTTGGTGCCGGCATCGAACGCTGCCTGCACCTCTTCCACGGGCTCCTCCGGGCCGCCAGGATCCACGGAGACGACCTGGGAGTCTTCCGGTGACTCCTGAGATACCACAGTGCTGCTGAACTCGCCTGTGGCCTGCTCAGCGAAGCTCACCATGCGCTCGGGGAGCGGGATACCCAGCTCCTCGTTGACGTGGGCCTCGATATCGGCCAGGTCCAGCGAGCACGGCAGTGCGGTGTCCACCTCCCGGAACGGGTTGCCCAGCTCGGCGGTCAACTCCCCGTTGGTCGGGGTGGGATTCCAGCCGTCGTGACCCAGCTCGGTCTGTTGCTCCTCGGTGGTCTCGGTCGTCGTCATGACTGGTCACCCTTGGCCGCGTCCCGATCGGACTGACTGAAGGCCGCCTTGCTGCCACCCCGAGTACGAGTGACGTAGTTGGAGACCGACCGCATGGTGCTGGTGACCTGGGCACCGGAGGCGGCATAGGCCATCGCGGAGCCGGCGTCGATCCCCATGCCCTGCGCGACGTTGAGTGCATCCAGGTTGGCGCCCAGGAAAATGAACTCCCAGCCGTAGTGCTCCCGCTGCTCGGTGACCAGCTTCTTCACCGCGTCGACCTTCCACTCCTTGCTGGAGTTCTCGTAGCCGTCGGTAAGGATCACCATGATCACCTTGGCTGGCCGGTCATCCTCAGCCAGCGCGGCCAGGCTGACGCCGACACTGGTGATGGTCTTGCCCACCGCGTCCAGCAGCGCGGTCATGCCGCGCGGGATCAGGGTCAGCGGGGGCACGTCGAAGATCGGCTTGTTCTCGTACACGATCTCGTACTGGTCGTCGAACTGCGCCAGGGTCACCAGCGCATCACCGGGCTGCTTGCGCTGTTCGGTGATGAAGGTGTCGAAGCCACCCTCGGTGTCGGTACGGATGCTGGCCATTGAGCCGGAGCGATCCAGCACCGCGACAATGAGCGACTTGTCTTGATCCGTCATAGAACTATCTCCTAGTCACAGTGAATGGGATGTGGAGCTGACCCTAGCAGCGTTCTAAGGAACTCTGAAGTCAACCCTGAGCGTGGGCCGGCCGGTTACCGGCGGCGTGCCGACCATAGTGCTCGACCTGCCACTCCACCTCGGCCTCGGCGACGAAAGCCAGCCACGGAGCGGGCATGTGCTTGGCCCGCAGGTGCCGGGGCAGCAGCTCGGGGTGGTGCAGCATCCGGTTGACCCGGCGGACTCGCCATGTCGTCCAGGCGGCGATCAGCCACACCACGATGGCGGCGGCGGCAAGGATACTGATCAAGGTGATCATGGGGTGTTGCTCCTGTCAGGGGAGGCAGCCAAAGATGCGCCGCTGCAGTTACCGGGCAGTATGCGCCTGTGGAACACTAAAGCCCCTCTCCCCGCGCAGATCGGTTGTCAGGGGCCGCTGCGCGGGGAGAGCTTTATCTGGGGGGGTTGGAAACAGCCGGGGTCGTGGAGCGTCAGGGTCTCCTCGATCCCGGCTGTGGCTTTTGGTTAGGCGCAGTCGGCGTGCACCCACTGACCGTCATCGTCATCGCAGACGATCATGTCGGCGCCGGCCTCAATCTGCTCTCCGCACTCCGGGCACCAGCCGTCGTACTGAGCCAGTATCGGTTCCATCAGGTCTCCCTCCGATCGTGTAGCGGGCAGCCACCGGTGATGTACCAACCACCCTCACCCCACGGCGGAAACCGGCCGTGGTTGTTGTCCAGGACGGCGCAGCGACAGCCCTGCTCGCCGGCCTCACGGCTGCCTGGGTTGGGCGGGTTCGGGAGCGAGGGAGTTTCCTGGTCCATGGTCACGCACGCTCCTCTCCACGTACCTTGGCGTAGGTGGTGTCGGTGATCTCGATTAGCTTCAGGACGGTATTCAGGGAGGGATGCTCCCTGCGCTCACCGGAGAGCTTGTGGGTGGCCTGCCAGCGGGTTTCATAGGGCCCCGTGAAGTGCAGGAAGTCCCAGCCCGGGTGCTGCTCGGATAGAGCCTTCAGCGTCTGATGTACCCACTCGGCGCTGGTGGGCGGAGTTGTCTCTCCAGCCGGGGCAAGGACCTCAAAGCGGGGCTTGCTGGGTGTGCTCATCAGGGGCTCCAGGGGGTGCATGGGAGGGGGTAGAACCATACTGCTGTGATCAGACACTGTTTGTCAAGAAAGCCTAGAAGGCGGGAAGTCGCTGGCGGTGAGCCTGAAGCGCTCCCGTAGCCGGCGGGCGGTGTTGATGTCCGCCACCGGTTCAGCCAGCGGGGAGTACAAGGACAGTGGGTCACCCCACCGGATCGCCCACAGCTTGGTGAACTCTCGTGGTGGATCACGGATCTTGAACACATGGGCCTTGCGGGGTTCGCGCTGGGCGGCCTGATGCACCAACGCGGCCTGCAGCGCACCGGCATGGGAGTGATACCGGGGGAGACCTCGGTACTGCGCCGCGACCGGTTGAGGATGGCCCAGATGCAGGCAGGCGTGCTTTTCGCAGAAATAGATGTTCATGCTCTGATCACGCTGGCGGCGACGGACAGCGAGCGCCTCAGCCACCGTGGCGAAGGGGACCTTCTTGCCACAGTCCATCTCTTAGGCTCCCGGCATTTCGACCATCGTGCAGAGATGGAGATCGGCGATGTAGCAGAGCAGGCAGTACACCGGGCTGAACCGACCGGTATGACTGTCGCAGTACCGCTCGGTCAGGACGTGCTCGTGCACGCAGACCCAAGTCTGCACTGTTAGTCCGGGGGACGGGCAGACCTGGCAGAGGCCAGCACCAGCACGATCGAACCGAACGGTGATGGTGTGCGGAGACTCGATCGTCATCAGTCCGGCCACTCCATCAGGTAGGCGTCGACCTCAGGGCAGTAGTCGGTGATCCGGTAGACCACCTTGCGCTTCACGGATTGCAGGATCAGTGACCAACCGAGGGCCTCCTCCCAGTGCATCACGATGGCGCAGCCGGGCAGGGTGTCCTTGGAGAGGGTGAGGTCCAGCTCGAACGGGGGCTCGATGTCGCGCAGGTAGGCGGCCATCGTGGAGGACAGTCGAGCATCTAAGAATCGGCAATGCAGCCACGCCTTGGGATCAGCCCGCTGGATCTCGCCGGTCTCCCAGCTGAGGGTCATCTCTCCGACCTTGCCGGCGCAGGACTCGGTGATGATCGGTACGTCGAAGTACTCCATCAGTGCATCACGATCGCCAGGAAAAGTACGGCGCCCACGACCACGCACACCGCGAGTACCGCGCCCATGACGAAGCCGATGACGATGTCGGCACGGTCACTGGTGTCTCTCACCGAGCAACTCCCGTGCTAGTGCAGCAGTCTGGGGGCCCAGCTGAGCAACAGGAATGCCAAACACCATGAGCAGTTGAACGTCGGCCTCCACAACATCCTGGACGGCCTGATCCAACCCGTTGGCAGAATCGGGCTCGGGAGGGACTGGCGGCGCCTCGACCTCGGAGTGCTGTGGGCTGGGCACGTCGAACCAGAGCTTGGCCAGTCCGTAAACCACCGCACTCACGATGAACGCCACGACCAGAGGTATGCCCTCGGCGTTCATGAGCAAGGTGCCAGCGCTCAGCGTCAGAATCCCCAAGACGGTCTCGAAAGTCGCCACTGCCGTCCAGACCCTCTTCGCCCGGCTGGGTGGTATCGGAGGGATCGGGGGTGGGGTCCAGTCCGGATCCCACTGCCAGCTGATCAGCTCGATCTGGTCGGCTTCGGTGAGGCATTGCAGAGGATCGAGATCCATCGGGTCGATGTCGTCGTCGATCATGACGCTCTCCTCAGTTCGACCCAGCGGATACCCGCCTCGGTCAAGGTGTAAGCGGCTCGACCAGACCGCCCGGGTCGAGGCACTACGAGGTCGCGGGAGACCCAGCCCTCGTTGATCAGCTGGTTCAACAGTTTATGCAGGGCGGCATACCTGATCTTGGTCTCGTCCTGCAGGTCGCCATAGATATAGCGCGGCCCCGGATCGCGCTCGAACGCATCCAGCAGACGCTCGGTGTTGCGTTGTCGCCGACGAGCAAGCCAGCTCATGAGGCTCTCCGCTCACTCCGGGCCCTGACATCAGCCTGCCGGCAGGAGTAGCAGGGCTTCTCCCCGAGACGGTAGTGCCGTCGCCACGCGGCCAGGGTGCCATGGGGCTGGTAGTCGTAGTCCTTCCACGGGGTGGCACCGGCTCGGGCGGCACCGGCTACGTAGGCACCACGGACACACAGCCGGGAGCAGAAGCGGCTCTGCTTCTCGGTGAGCCGATCGGCACACCAGGCACAGCGCCGACGATGGGTCAGGGCCATCGCAGGAGATCCTTTCTAGGACGGAGGGGCAGCCAGTCCTTGCACGCTGAGCCGGGCCTGCTCGGAGGCATCCAGCTGCATGGAAACCAGCACCTCGGCGGTCAGCGTGAGGTAGCCGTACTTTTGGTAGGACTGAGCGGCGTACCAGGTCGCACTCTGAGCCGGCAGCGTCGGAAACTCCCGCATCAGGTTCAGCGCGATGAAGCCGACCACCACCGGGATGAGCGGATCCATGATCACCGATCCCGCTCGGCGTGAGCCCAGGTCAGCACCACAGCAGCGATGACCAGCAGCTCCACCATGCCGACGTTGAGGAGCAGATCGATCATGAAACGTCCTCATACAGCGTGTGGTACCGGATGAATGGCGCCCGGGAGACCACGTTGCCCCGACGCACCTTGGGCTGGCCGGCGCGCTCGTCCTCATGGGTGACGTAGGCGATGGTCTCCTCGGTGACCGCCACAATCCGCAGCAACCGCTTGCGCCGGGCTGCCCGCAGCCGGGAGGGCCGAGTCATCCAGATCTGTCCGGACACCGGGTCCGGCTTGGTCCTGATGTAGGTCATGTGTGCATTCCCAGGTCACTGAGCAGCGGACGCTCGGCCATCACGAACGCTCCATCCGACGGCCGCATGATGGCCGAGAGGTGCAGGACCACCGGAATCCCCTCGAACTCGGTGGTCTCTCCCAGCTGGTAGCGCACCGCCGGATCCAGGTCGGGGGAGACGCAGACGACGAACCGCTCAATCTCATCCCGAGCGCCCCGGCTCATGTCGTAGAGCACGCCCTCGACCAGGCTCTGGGGGTCAGTGGTGTTCGCCATCATCGGCCGCCTTCTGTTGGGTGGGAGGACGCCACTGCTGGTCATAGTCCAGATGGCTGGTGTAGTGCAGTGCCTCGGTGAGCAGGCCGATCCGGATGCCCTCGATCAGGCCGTGGGCATAACCGACCGGGATGCGCTCCAGGGTGCCGTGCGCGTTATCCCACTCATCGAGCAGGATCTGCAGTGTCTGGGTCGAGCCGGCACCGTTGCGGGCCGCCTCGTTGACCCGAGCTGTCAGGAATTCCACCAAGGTCAGCGGGTGGCTCATCGCAGCCCCCGCACCCAGACCTGAGTGACTCCCCAGCCGAGGATAAAGGCTTGCATGTGTGGCCAGACGCACTGCGCCAGCAGCAATGCCAGATACAGCAGGGACACCAGGCCAAAGGTGGCGAGGGCGAGGAGTACCAACTCGGCGGGAGACATGCCTGCACTCTAAGCTTCCTTAGCGGATCAGGTCAAGTCAGGGAGTCGCTGCCGCCGTCGGCAAGGTGGTTGGAATGGCCTGGCAGTAGGTGTTTCGGCGCCACGCCGCCACATCGAAGTCCTTCAGGATCTCGCACGAGATACTACGACTCTCGAATCCGGTCTGCCGGTTCTTCAGAGTGTCGGTCTCGTTCTGGGCCAGCGCGGTCTTCAGCTTGGCCACCTGAGTGCGCAGGACCCCGTTCTGGGTGGTGAGATCGGCGTTCTGGCCCTTGAGGATCTCGATCTGCTTGCGGTTCTTCACCGTGTTGGCGTCGGAGTGTTTGGCCGAGGCGATCGTGTAGGCGCTGGCGCCGATCAGCGCGAGCACCAAGAACATCAGGATCATCTCGCGGCGATAGAGCCGAGCCTGCATGCGCTCGGTACGCCGAACGGCACCGAGGATGCGCCGAGTCGGGGAGTCCTCGTCGGTCGAATCCGCCGGTGTCGAGGGCATAAAAGGTCAGGGATGCCTTCCGGTGAGATAGAAGTATCTGGCGTTAGTGAGCCAGAACAGCACCCTTCTTGGCGGTGCTCCAGTGGCCACACTTGCATCCGACCGCCGTGCACACCTGGGTGACGTTGCCCTCGGCATCCTCCCGGCTCGGGTGGAAGGAGAGCGGGTGGTTGCAGATCTTGCCCTCGACCCGGGTGCCACATTGGGGCTGGTGGCCACGCGGGTAAGGAATGGGGCGGCGTACGGCGCCGTCTTTCACAGTTGCACTCCGTGTCTGAGTCATGGTTTATCGCATCCCTTGGTTGCATCCCTGATTGCGGAGCATACGGGCTTTCCAATCAATTCTATAGGGACCGTGATCGTTTTCGCTCAGCGACGACGACCGGCAATGCCCCGTGCGGGAGAGGAAACGGTCTGCGGTGCCCCCCGGCTGGACCGGGAGAAAGCGTCGGAGATCTCCCCGAGATCGTTATTACCGGCACCGTGACTCGTCATGCTGGAGTACGCATTGGTGCCACCTCGCTGACCACCGGCGATACCGAGCGCGGCCAGCTCCATCCCGATCTCTTCGGCCACCTCGCGGCCGATCAGCTTCCACACTATCTCGCAGACCGCGTCGAAGGTGTCCTTGGACTGCACCGGACCGGAGGAGGGGTGATCCACCCGGCGTCCCTTCATCTGCAGGAAGCGCATCTCCAGCTCCGCCCGCGCGCTGGGCTCGTGCGGCTGGCCATGCTGATCGAGCATCGGAGCGTGCACCCGGCCCAGGTTGATCGCGGACTTGAAGATCTCCGCCTTGACCCAGTTGGTCTTCTCGGTGACCTGCACCTCATAGACATCGGTGCGCTTGGGCTTCTTCGCCTCCACCACATGCCGGCGGATGTGGGCGATCGAGCTGGCCGAGTTCCACGGGTCGAAGGTCTGCTCGATCGGCAGGAAGCTGTCTACGTACTGACAGATCTGGTCTTCCACCTGCAGGTAGTCGATCCGGTGATCCTCAAACGTGGCCGGCTCCCAGCAGTCGATCACATCGATGACCACATGCTTGGTCAGATCTGTCTTGATACTGCCGTCGGGCAGCGTACGGAGGGACTCAGCGATCTCGACGTGCCCGATGGCGTAGCCGAAGGCGTCGTTAACCAGCCCAGGATCGCCATGGGCGACATAATCGATGCTCATCGGTCCCTGGAGCTGGATGCGTAGCTCCTCGCCCTGCCACGGGCCAAACACGGCCGAGACCATCTTCTCATCCAGGTAGGAGTCCAGGATGGCTGCCCAACGGGATCTGCGCTCTACCCGGAAATTATCCGGGTTGGACTTCTCCAGCTGCTGCATGTTGCCGTCATAGGACTGGATCGCCGATCGCTTGTGTGCGAAGTGTGGGGTGGGCATCTCCACCTCGACCGGCACCTTCTTGCGCACGAACGCGGAGATGTCCTCCTCGATGTAGACCATCATCGTGCGGGCCGGCCGGGTAATGATCTTCTCGGCACGCTCCCAGTCCTGATAGGGGTCCCAGGACTCCAGCTGGACCATGAACTTCTCGGGAAAGCTCGGGGAGCCATCAGCCTCCTTGGCGATCGACTCCTCCCACATCTCGTAGTACCGGCCGGCCATCTGCCACGGGCTGGAGCCGGCGAAGATGAACGCGTCCACACCGAACTGGTCCAGAGACGGGGTCGCGCTGGCGTAGACCTCACCAGCGGACCTATTCACGCCGGTGGCCACCACGTGGGCCATCTCGTCGTAGTGCTGCATATAGGCCGCCGGGCCACGAGCAGCCATCAGGCTCGACTCGCGCGGCACAATCTCAAAGGTAGCCTGATCCGAGTCAGACTCCACCCCGCGCAGTGCCTGGCGCTGAGCGCGCAGGATGTCACTGGGCGCGTAGATGGTGAGGATCTCCCCGAGCTGCCGGGAGATGTAGGGACCGAAGCAGGGTGCACCGGAGACCACCGAGACGATGTCGCGCCACTGGTTCTCCTTGGCCTGCTGCCGCTTGCCAGCGAAGGTGATCGCCATCAGCTTCTTGGATCGCTCGATGCCGTAGTACGCCTGCGGGCCGCCGGGCTTGTGCATGTAGTGCCAGGTCACATACGAGCCACTCAGCGCCCCGAGGTAGCCCTTGGAGCCACGGCGGCCGACCACGGCCACGATCTCCCGGAACCACGGCCGGCCCTGGGCCTTACAGATCTTGATGCGCTCCAGCAGGTCGGGCTGACAGCCGTGGTATCCGGTTCGGGCGAAGTCCTCTCCCCACTGTCCGATGACGTCGTAGTCGAACGGGGTGAACAGCTCGTCCTGCAGGAACATCGCCTTGAGCATGGTGGCTTGGCGTGGGTAGATGCCCGGCTGATCGAGGTAGGTGTCGGAGAGGATGAACTCCATGACGTCCGGGATCCGCTGCGAAGATAGAAATATCTCCGACACCTGCAGCGGATCAAGCAGCGCGAGCGGAGCCTTGGCCCCGCGCCGCCGCAGGTTACGGACGGCGAGCGGCCCGCTCATTGGAAGATGATCGCGACCGCAAACTCGGCCGAGTCCTCTAGATCGAGGGTGGCGATGATGTGGGTCCGGGTGGCGTCATAGAGCGGAGTCCACGGGTCCTCCTGCTCGGACACACCCACCACCGGGAAAGGCTCGCCCACGTCGGTGACCGTGACCTCCCACGAGGTGGGCACCTTGCGGTCCTTGCGCGCCCATGCCGTGTAGCTAGGGAACGGATTCTCCTCGGTCATGCCGATCCCTTCGGCGTCCACAGCGGGCTGGACGCGGCAGTCCCCGGCATCGCCACCGGAACCGCGTCGGTGCCCAGCGGCTGGTCCTTGCCGAGGATGTTGCGCTGGACCTCCCAGCGGTGCTGGTCGTGGTCGTGCTCAGACTCCGGGCTGATCCGGCCATCGATGCGGATCTCTGGTCCCCAGGCCGGCGTGCCGTCGGCGGCCACGTAGGGCTGGATCGCCACCAGGCTGGCCCGCAGGCCGATCTCGGCGAACCGGTCGATGATCTCGGACTCGATGCGCTCCCAGTCCTTCATGCCGTGGGTCATCTGCCCGACCTTGGCGTTCAGCGCCGGCAGCACGTAGTTGTTGATCCTCACCAGGTCGCTGTCATACAGATCTACATCCACAGTCACGCTCAACGTGCACCCCTGTCTCAGAACTATCTCTGCAATCTTTAGGGCGCCGTCTCAGACATGCAGAGAGGGCCCGAGTTGCCCCGGGCCCTCTCTCGTACTTCCCCTGATGTAATTCAGACTACCTTAGTGATCAGTCCGGCTGCGGCAATGGCCACAACGCGGCTCGGCGGACAGGATCACCGCACCACCCACCCGCTCCAGCGCAAGCCGGCCACCGTCGTTACGGATCCGGGGGTCGTTGGCGAAGTTGGTGATCAGGTTGACCAGGTCGAACTGGGTCGGCTCGTCAACCAGCTCCTCTGAGGCGGCCAGCGTCTCCAGCGCGTCCAGGGAGCGCTGCGGAATGCCGTAGTCCCGGGCGAAGGCACGCAGCGCCCGCTCCGGATTCTCCACCCGCTCCTCACGCAGGTTGTAGAAGTGCTGGATCTGACGCTCGACCCGGGAGAAGGCCAGCTCGGCGGCGGCCTCCAGCTCGGCGAGCACCTCTTCCAGTGACTGGCCCCGCGCGTCGACCTTGAGGCCGGCATCGCGGGAGCGCATCCCGTTGGTGCATTCCAGCCGATAGAGGTAAGTCTCCACCGACGGGGCGTGGTTCAGCTTGCGGTTGTGGGTGAAGGAGACCCCGCCGGCCGTGATGTCGCCGACCTTGAGGTCCCCGCCGATGCCCTGGTCGTAGCCGGTGGGCACGTGTACGTCGAAGGCGAACTCGCTGGGCTGGTCGATCAGCCGGACCACCTCAGCGTCGGTGGTGCCCAGGACGCGCTCGGCGACATCGACCAACTGCAGCGGCTCGATGGTCTGCTGGGAGGGGGAGTGCACGCTCAGGATCCGGGCGTCGTTGAAGCCGACGCGGATCGCTCCGCGTGTGGCCTGCACCCACTGCTGCAGGATCTCACCCTGAGACCCCACGCCGAAGGTCTCACCGACCCGGTTGAAGTACGGGATCGGGATCCGGAAGTAGTCGGCCCAGACGCTCAGGCCGCCGTCGCTGGCAGGGATGTCCTTGCCGCTGATGGTGAAGTGCGGGTCGGCATCACCGAGGTGAAAGCCGACGTCATCGAGCGAAAGATCTTCGTAGGTCACCCCCTTGGTCTTCTCCCGAAGGTCGTCCTTCAGCTGGGAGATCGTGATGGAGGTGGTCGAGCGCTGCATGGGCATGGGTGCATCCCTTCGGGGTGGTGAAGCTGGCATAGTTCTATCACCATGTGCAGTTATAGGCAAGCTTAGAGCTACAGGTTAGCTTATAGAGCCGACACTCTGCGACCGGTACCGCTGCACCAGACCCTGCAGCACCGCGTTGGAGGACAGCGACTGCCCGAACGCGGCGAACTGCTCGGGGCTCATCATGGCCTGCGCGGTCTCCATGTAGACGATGAACGCCTCGACGTAGGAGGCCTTATCGGTCTGCTCGTCATTGACGCCGGTCTGCTGCAGGATCTTGGCCGCCGCGATGCCATCGGCCACCGTGGGCTCCAGCTTGCCCTCAGCGATCGCCTGGAAGGAGCGCTGCACCACCACCCGGGCCAGCGCCACGCCGTCGGCAATCTGATCGGCACCGTCCTCGATGGCCTGCCCCAGCTCGACCTGACGATCCTCGATGATCTTGCGGATTGCGGCCTGCCGCAGCGGCATGTGGTTGCCCCGAAAGTGCGCCGAGAGGTGCTTGCCCTCCAGCTCGGCATCCTCCGGCAGGCCGGCAGCGATCGTGGAGTAGTGCTGGCCGGTGGAGATCGCAGCCTCCACCTCGGCCCGGTACGGGCTGGCGCAGACCACGCAGTTGGCCCGGAATTTCCGGGGGTAGACGTTGCCCCCGATCCGGTAGGCCATCAGGCCCAGCGACGGATCACTCATCGCCTTCCCGCCGATCCCAGCCCTCAGACGCAATGAACGCGTGCAGTGAGTCACCGGGCTGGCCCAGGTTGGCGCCGGGAGGCCACGCCATGTCGGTGTTGGTCGAGGGAGACTGTGACTTGGGCATCCGGGACTGCAGGCCCCGGGAGACACCCTCGCGGCTGTTCATCTCCGGCCGGCCCGGATTGGTGGCTCGGTGATAGATACCCAACCGGTTGGCCGAGTCCGGTACGCCGCCGGGCACATAGATCTCGTGCCGACGCCGGTCCTTTTCTTTCCACGGGGTGAGGATGTCGTTCTCGGAGTGTCGTTTGATCTTGCGCACCTCGGCGTAGATGATCTCATCGGCCGCGTCCTCCAGCGGCCGGTGCACGCCGTAGCGCATCCGCATGTTCTTGCGCTCGGGACCGGTCATGGTGCCATCGCCTCCTGAGGCTGGGCGAGGAGCGGATAGTCCAGCACCACGGGAGTGCCCTCGATGATGTAGGTGACCTGCACGGTGATCTGCGGTGAGGACACCGGCGCCACGATCTCGATGTGGAGGGGTACCAGGTCGGGCTCGGGCATGTCGACGTCGAACTCGAAGTCACAGCCGGGCAGCTCGCGATTACGGGCCATGGACAGCAATTTGATCAGGCCGACCGTGGCGTAGATGGCTACCGAGGTGTGCTTGCCTCGGCCGACCCCCAGCGCCTGGGCGGTCTCGCGCTCGAAAAGGTTGCCGTATAGGAAGAGTTCAATGCAGCGGCGCTGCTGCTCGGGCAGCAGCCGGCGGTAGTCGTAGAACCGCTCAATGTCCCACAGCACCCAGTCCCGGCCATCGACGGACGGCAAGATCTCCAGGGTGGAGTCCTCCTCGTAGGAGGAGCGCCATTGCTGCAGGTTCCGGATTAGCCGACGGAACTGGTCGACGGTCCTGCCGCAGGGCTCGCAGGTGCCTTTACCGTCGTTGTCCCCCCCGCAGATCGGGCATCCATCCGGGTACGAGAAGTGCCCCAAGGTCTACTGCCTGTCACTCTCCCCGGCGATTGAGCTGCCCCCTGTAGGCGGGGGGATCACGTTCAGTGATCTTTCGGCGAGGTTAGATCGGACAGGGCGGTACAAGCAAGCTTTCCTGGAGTTACGGGTGTGTCTCGTGTGTCAGGACTGCAGTGTCTCAGCGAGGCGACGGCTCAACATCTCCATTGACCGAACTATTGCTTCGGCCTTTCGAGAAATAGCAGCCATATATACCGCGAAATATCTTTCCTCGGCAGACTTTCGGTTGGCGTGGGCGGTCCGATCATCCACAGTGCCGCCGATTCCCTCGGTGTAGCCGATCGCATGCGCCTCGGTCCACTCCGCCTTGGCGAACATCGACTCGGCCCACAGATTGGCGGAGTACTGGCTCCATTCGAAGACCTGGGTGGTGATCCGGAAGAGGAAATTCTCCTTCTCCCGGCTGGTCAACCTCGTCCAGTCCTCGATCGGCGCGCCAGAGCGAGTGCGCTTCCAGACCGGCAGCCCGTTGATGTCCTTGCGGAACTCACCGGTTTTCTCGTCCACCTCCTGCTCGCGAACCAGGACGTAGAGATCGAACATCACCGCGTAGGCCCCGGCGAAGTCCTCCTGCAGCTTCTGATCGACCGCGATCCGCAGCGCCGTCATCTGCATGACGTCTTCCTTGGTCCAGTCGATGCGCATGCGGCTGAACGAGAGCCTGCCGTACCGGGCGTCCTCCTCCGGCAGGTCATTGTCGGGCTCGGCCAACAGCTCCTCGGCGGCCTCCTCAGCGGCCTCGTTGGCCCCGGTCTTGCCGCTCTTACGGACCCGATCCAGCGTGGGCATCCTCAGTCCTCTCCCCGAGCCAGCGCGGTGATCGCCAGCGCCAGTGCGTCGTATTGGTGTTCGCGGTAGGTACTGGACTCAATCACGTCCAGGCCGGCGATCCAGCTGGCGCCCTTCAGCGCGGCCGGAATCCGGTCTTTCTTGGCGTTCGGATTGCCGGTCAGGGTGTTGGCCGCCCGCTGCTTGGAGATCATCCAGATCGGTACCTCCGGACAGAGCAGCAGGTTCAAGATCCGCACCGACATGCCGGCCATGATCGAGGCGTCGGGTCGGGACAGACCCTTGGTGCTCGGCATCTCGTGCACGATCACGTCGAACTCGCCGGCATGCTCCAGCAGGATCGGGATCATGTGCTCGGCCATCTGGACCTGGCCGGCGTAGTTGCTGCGCCAGCCGGTCTGCTGTCCCGCCTTGGTGCGCAGCGTGATGGAGTGCCGAATCTCGGGGATCTCCTCACGCCCATCGAGCAGCACCACTCCGGTGTTGCGTAGCCCCTGGTCGAACGCCAGCACCCGGATGCGTCGGGTCAGCTTCGGGATGAACTCTCCCGGCGAGACATAGCCGGGGGCGCGGAAATCAGCCAGCTGCGACATTGGTGCCTCCGCACAGGAATCGGGCCCGGCACTTGGTGCGCTCCTTGGAGCTGCACCAGCAGTGTCCAGGGGACTGGTCGGCCACCGCCTGGCGGACAGCGGCGAGCTTCTCCCAGATCTTGTCCACGTAGCTAGGGTCGTAGGGGACATGGAACTCTCGGGTCTCCCAGGGGTAGCCCAGGATGATGAACACGACGATGGTGCGCCGCCGACCGGACATTTTCATGTAGCACTGGTCCTGGGCGTAGTACTCGGGAAACTTGACCTTGAAGCCCTCGGTGTCCAGGTCCTCTAGGCCGCGCACCTTCATGCCGCCGAATTCTCCAGCCGTCTTCAGCTCGAAGAGGTCGCCGCCGCGCGGCTCACCGGGTAGCGCCAGGATCCCGTCCATGTGTCCACGCATGCCGACCTCTTCGTCGATCACACCGGGCTCGGCGCAGCGAAGAGCCGGCGGGCAGACGGTGCATTTCTGCAGGTCCTTGGGCAGCAGGCCCAGCTCGGCCAGCGCGCTCTGCACATAGACGTGCCCCATCGAGCCGAAATCCCGGGACATGGTCAGGGCATAGTGCGGCTTGTCCGGGGTGAGGTTTTCCGGCTCGGCCAGGTAGTGATAGAGCGACCGCTCACTCCACAGTGGATGGGTGGAGGGGTGAAACCAGCCATCACCCGGAGCTTTGTCCAGTGGGTGCGGACGGAGTTTGACGTTGACTCGGGGGGTGTTGCCGGCGTCGAAGTAGTTGCGGAGCTGCGGGGTGAGTAGCAGTCCACTATGGACCTGTTTGAGGACCTGGGTGAGGTCCATCCCGGCCCTGATCTCATCAACGCTGGTCACGGAGAGCCTCCAGCTCTACCCGCAGGGAGACAGCCTCATTGGCGGCGGCCTGCATCTCGGCGAAGTCATCGAGACTGCAGACCACCAGGTCCAGGGATTCGGTTAGCCGGGCGTTGAGATAAAACCGGATCGGGATCAGCGGCTTGGCCCAGTGCGCCTGTTCGATGATCTTGTCCCACATCGCCCGCGAGATCGAGATGCTGGATGCGCCGGTGCTTTTCCCGTCCCAGGAGTAGACCCATTCTCCTGAGCCGTAGGCCTGCTTGCCGTCGGTCTGATCGCTCCAGTGGCTGCCGGATCCCTTGGTCTTGCGACCATCGAGCACCGAGGCGAGATGGTCCTCGTGACGTGAACTCATATCGCGGGTCGTCTTCATCAGAATGCGGCCGAAGCGGTGAGCACCGCGTTGACGTAATCGGCGATCGCGGTGTTGGGTGGAGTGGTTTTGGCGTACCAGGAGGCCGCCGAGGTGGGGGAATTGTGCTGGGCGATCGAACAGGCGATCTGCAGCTTGGCGCCCTTGCCGGCATAGTTCTGCCAGGCGGTGGCGAATCTGGCGGCGGTCTGTGGGATCGACCAGTGATAGTCGAACGCCTCGTCGTACGGCGTGCTGTTCCACTGGTCCAGGCCCTTGTCGCCGGGGGTGGTGTAGCCGACCGCGCCCGGGTCGTATCCGGACTCGTGGAACATGATGCCGCCGGTGTAGTTGCCGGACAGACCATGCGCAGCCTCGCTGAGGACCACCAGAGGCCGCCAGAACGCCTTGGCGGTGGCTGGACCTACAGCACCGTCCACGGCGAGGTGCAGCTTCGCCTGGGCGTACCGCACGGCCGAGTCGGTGAGAGTCCCGAACCAGCCGTCGACCACCAGCTTGCTGTTGACCAGCTCGTTGCATCGGGACTGGATGGCCTTCACGCCCCAGTTGACCGCCCGGAAGTTGTTGCAGGACTGATCCAGGTGGGCATCCTGGACGGCGTTGCTGCCCACGTAGGGGGTGTTGGCCGGCGGCAACTGGTAGTAGACGCCGGGGTATCCCATGCCGGTCTGGCTCCAGGCCCCGCGTCCGGTGGTGATCGTCATGATGGGTCCTCTACTAGGGGGATTGCAACGGGGAGTGTTTTCAGGGCGTAGCGCATCTGCTGGTGATTGATCCAGCCGTATGCCTGCCGGATCGCTTCTTCTCGGGTCGATGCATTGCCCAGGAAAAGCGGATGATTCCTGGGCGCGTGGTCCTGCCAGATGTTCCATCGCCAGCGCATCTCAGGATCTGTTTCCTCGCCGAAATAGATAATCTCGACCTCACACTGCAGTGCATAAATGGTGTGTCGGTCCTCGTGATCCTGCTGTTCCTTGACCGCCATCGCGATCTGGGCCCGCAGTCCCCGATCGGTGATCAATCGGATCACTTCTCGCCGTCCAGGATGGCGGCCATCTCCTCGGAATAGTCGGCCTCGGCGAAGTCACCGCCGGGCTGCTCCACCAGGCCGTCCTTGTTGGCCAGCATTGCGGTGCGGATTAGCTCGACCTGCTCGGGGTGCGCCCGGAAGTGCGCCACCACCGCGTCCTTGCCGACCAGCTTGAGCGGCTCCTCGGTACCGTTCGGCACGGTGTAACGACCACCGCCCCCAGTGCCCAGGAGGTCGAGGTCACGGGCGACCTTGAACGCCTCGGCGGCCTTGTCGATACCGACCGGCCCGTACTTCTCGGTGGCCTGATTGATCAGGAAAAAGTTGGCCACGTAGCCGGCGGGGGCGAGCTTGTTCTTCTCCACCTTGGCCACGATCTCGTGCCCGACCGGGATGTCGATGCCGTCGACCTTGATGGTGAGCTTCTCCCGACCGGCCCGAAGGTTGAGCCGCATCGCGGTCACGTGGGTGAGGGCAAAGCCGCCGGTGCGGGTGATGGTGCCGCCATACGTGCCGATGTTGGCGCGCACCTGGTTGATGATCATCAGGGTGGTGCCGTTGGCCTTGCACATCGCCGAGCACTGTTTGACCAGCCGGGTGACCACGCGGGCGACGGCGGCCACGGTGGCCTCGTCGGATTCCTTCTCGTATTCCGAGCGAGTGATCATGGCGCCGACCGAGTCGACTACCACCAGGGAGAAGATCCCCCGATGCACCATCCGCTTGGTGATGTCGGAGACGTCCTCAGCGGTGTGCGGATTGGGCACCAACACCAGCCGCTTGAGGTCGACCCCGAGCGTCTCGGCCCAGACCGCGTCAAAGGTCTGCTCCATGTCGATCCAGCCGGCGACCTGATCGGGAAAGACGCGCTGGGCGTTGGCCACCGCGAGCATGGCAGTGGTGGTCTTGCCTGCGTCTGAGGGCCCCCAGATCTCCACGATCTGGCTGGTCGGGTAGCCACCGATCTGGGTGGCGGCATCCAGGGCCAGGGAGCCGGTGGGAATGACCGTACGAGTCGGCTTGCTGGAGGTCCGCAGAATCTCCAGGCCCATGTCCTTCGCCAGGCCGGCCTGAAACTCTTCGAGCGCCTTGGCGGAGGCCTTATTCGACTTCCAACCGGTGCTGTATGAGGTGGGCATACTTCTATCTCCTAGCGAGGGGTGGGTATCAAACTAGCTTAGACGACTCTAGGCGGGAGCCAGGTCGTCCAGGACGAGTCCTCTCTCCGCCTTGCGCAGGACCATGACCAACAGTGCATCGGTGGCCAGATCCTGGCGATGTTTGGCGTACTCCTCCGGAAATACCGCCACGTCCAGGTCGCCGTCCTGGGCGAGGATCCCGAGAAACGCCATCCGGTTGCCGCTCTTCGTGGTGTGCGGCCGGATGCGGTTGACCAGACCGACCGTGATGTAGCGCCCGTACGGTCCGGCCTCGATCTCACTGGCTTTGTGCAGGGTCTTCAGGTCTTCCGGGTCGATCCGATCAAACGGAGTCGAGGTGAGATAAACACCGAGCAGCTCTTTCTCCCGGTTGATGATGTCATCGGCGGTGTAGGGCCGGATCAGCTCGATCTGCAGCGGCTCGGGTGGTGTGTAATTCCGGCAGGCCACGGTGCATCGTTTTGGTGGAGACTTGGGGGCTTGGGTCGGCCCACCGGGGATCTGGTCTTTCCTGGGAATCCGGACCATAGGCGGATCGATCTCGGCAGACCAGTCAAATCCGCAAGGGAGCCCACCGGGACCAGTGGTGGTCTCGATCTTGTGCTGGCAGCAGATCGACTCATCCGAGGTCGCCCACTCCAGCTGGCTCTCCAGCGCGCGCCGGTTGGGATAGAGAGAGTCGAAGGAGCCGACGGCGGCCAGCGTCTTGGTGATTCCGGTATTGGCGCCGGAGGTCTCCTGGAAGCGTTCGATCGAGTCGTACGGCTGCCGGGCCACGATCTTTTGGGCAGTCGGCTTTCCGACCCCCTTGACCGAGGACAGGCCATAGCGGACGCCCTCAGTTGTGGAGCTAAAGTCCACCCCGGAGATATTGATATCCGGAGGGAGCACTCGATATCCCAGCCGGCGAGTCTCTCGGACGAAGTCGGGAATGCGATCGTCGTCCACTGTGGAAAGGACGGCGGTCATGAATTCCACCTCGAAGTGGAACTTCAGCCATGCCGTCCAGGTACCGATAATGGCGTAGCCGTAGGAGTGGGCTTTCCCAAAGGAGTATTTGGCGAACTCCTCCATCTGCGCCCAGAGAGACTCGGCCACCTGCATATCGGTGCCGCACTCGACCGCGCGCCGCTTGAATTCCTGGCCGGCCGGGCCGATCTTCTCCACCAGCTTCTTGCCGAGGATCTTGCGGACCCCGTCGGCCTCGGTCTCGTCATAGCCGGCCAGCGTCATGGTGGTCGCCAGGATCTGCTCCTGGAAAATGATGCAGCCGAGGGTCGTCTTGAGGAAGGACTCCATCCGGGGGTCCGGATAGGTGACCACCTCATTGCCGGCCCGGCGCCGCAGATACATCTCAGTCAGACCCGAGCGCATGGGGCCCGGTCGCACGATGGCGCCGATGATGGCGAGGTCATCCACACTGGCCGGCCGCAGCTGCTTGGTCAGCTTGGTTCCGGCGGCCGTCTCGATCTGAAAGATGCCCAGGGTATGACCGTCGGAGACCTGATCCCAGATCTCTGGGTCGTCCAGCTCCTCCTGCAGCTCGTAGAGGTTGATCCGCTTGCCGTAGCGGCGCTCGATCTCATCCAGTGCGACCTGGATGGTGTCCAGGGTGCGTAGGGTCAGCAGGTCGAACTTCACATACCCCAGCTCGGCCAGAGCGTTCATATCGAACTGGGTGGTCATGTGGCCGTCATCGCCGAGCCGTAGCGGCAGGTCGGTCAGCGGCTTGTCTGTGGAGATCACCATGCCGGCGGCGTGTTTTCCGTAGGACTTCAGCCGGCCGACCATCTGATCAGCGGCGGCGAAAACCTCCGGGTACTTGTCACGGTAGGCCCCGAGCAGCTCACCAAACTGGGTCCACAGGTCCTCCCAGGAGGTGTGCTTGCCGGCCAGCGGACGGTCGATCTCATCGATAATCTTGGAGACCAGCTTGAGGTCGTTGTAGTCCACGGGAGTACGCAGCACCGGCTTCAGCGCGCGCTGGGCGCTGTCGATCGCGCCCTTGGACTGCAGCCGCAGCTGGGTGCCGATCGAGATGGCGTTGTCCTCGCCCCAGCGCTTGCGCAGGTAGTCCTTGATCCAGTCCCGTTTGCTGGCCGGAAAGTCCATGTCGAAGTCGGGCAGCTCGTTGCGGCCCTCGGTGAGGAACCGCTCGAACATCAAGTCGTAGTAGATCGGGTCGATCTCCTCGATCCCGGCCAGGTAGGCAACCAGAGATCCACCGCCAGAGCCTCGGCAGGGGCCGGCCAGAATGCCCTCTCGCTTGGCTGCACTGACGTAGTCCTCCACCACGAGGAAATAGCCGCAAAACTGCTTTCGGACCAGCAGGTCCATCTCCCGCTCGAACCGGGCCCGGTAGATCTCCTCAGGGTCCCGGCGGCCAGTGGCCTTCTTGACCCAGTTGGTCTGGCAGATCTCTCGGAGCCGGCGCTCGTCATCGGCGATCGCGTTCTCGCCCTTGCTGTAGGTCGGGGCCGTGGGGACGCCTGAGATCAACGCTGTGCAGCGATTAGCCACCACCACGGTGTTCGCCATGGCCTCGGCCACCACACCGGAGGGCAGGTAGCTCAGGGCCTGCTCGACCTCATCGGCGGTGTGCATGTAGTAGTCGGCCGCTCCGCCGAACAGCGACGAGTCCTCGGTGACATCCTTGTTGGTCTGCACCGCCAGCCAGGTGTGGTGCGCCTGGGCGTCCTCGTGGTGGGTGTAGTGCGAGTCGGTGCAGGCGATCAGCGGGATGTTGTACTCCATGGCGTAGCCGACCGACGCCTGATTGACCTTGACCTGGTCGGGCAGCGTGTTGGTGTGCAGCTCGATGTAGAGCCGGTCATCGAAGATGTCCAGCAGCCGGCCGAGCACCATCCGGGCGGCCATGTCGTCGCCAGCCAGGATGGCCTGAGCGAGCGGTCCACGCAGGCAGCCAGTGGAAGCCATGACGCCCTCATTCAGGCGATCCAAGGTCTCCCAATCCAGCCGGGGGTAGTAGTAGAAGCCTTCCCGGAATGCCTCGGTGGACATGGCCCACAGATTGCGCAGACCGGCATCGGTCATGGCCCACAGCGTCATGTGCTGGTAGTCACGGACCTCGGCCGTATCGGACTTGGCTACCTCCTTGCCGTCCTCCATCTCGGTCCACTTCTTGGGCCGGCGGTGCCGGTCGGCGACGAAGTATGCCTCCATGCCGAAGATCGGTTTGATGCCGGCCTGCTGACAGATCGCCTGCAGCTCGGGGTGACTCACACAGTTGCCGTGGTCAGATGCAGCAAGGGCACCCTGACCGTCGGCCACCGCGAAGTCGACCATCTCTTGGATCCGGGAGAAACCGTCTAGTGCGCTGTATTCGGTGTGTGTGTGGAGCGAGACGAATCGTCCCTCCACTGTGGAGGGCTCCTGAGCCAGCTCGGTCTTGGTGTAGGTGTCGTCGTTGGTGAACATCTCCGGCGGGAAGTAGCCGACCAGATCGGTGAACGTCCACTCTTGGTGTGGGTAGGCCACCCAGCCGGACGGAATCCCGTATGCGGCCTGGGCGGGCAGCTCTGTGCGCTCGGCAATGAACTGCTGGGCGCCCAGCAGGAGCCACGCACCACCAGGGTCACGAGCCAGCAGCGCACAGGCACCGGATTCATAGGCCTTGACCCAGGTACGTACCGGGATGGTCTGGCCGGCACCCAGCAGCAGATAACGAAAGCCCTCCTCGTCCTGGACTAAGGCCGGGACGGGAATGATCTCGTCATCAATGACGACCGGGATCTCTGTTTCCGATTCGGTGGCGAAGCTTTCGACGAGCTGCATCAGGGGGTCCTTGAGAAAGACCACGGCAGGTCGGTGTGCCTCTCGGGGGGAGGAGGTCCGACCTGCCGTGGGGCTAGTGATGGTTACTTGTAGTACGTCTTCTGGGCAGGCGATTCCGGCTTCGGCTCAGCCGCAGCATCCTCGGAGTCCTTGTTGACGTACTTCTCGAAGACCTTTTCCCTAATAGCAGCGTGCTGCTCGGCCGTGACGTCATTCGACGGTGCCGAGACTGCATTGGCCGACTTGTCGTCATCATCGGTGGGGATGAAGAACCGCTCATAGTGCTCGGGGCTGGCATTTTCTGCCGCCATCCGAAGCAGATCCGGTACGAGAGCCTTGGGGTAGTACTCCTCCATGATCTCCGGAATACGCAGATCGAGAGAAGCCTGCTGACCCGAGCCCACTGGCCATTCGATCGCGTAGGGGTCTTCCGGAGCGAACCTGTACTCGGTGTCGTCCCTCTCCTTGCCGCTGCGCTGGATCCAGTAATCCCGATCCAATACCGTCTGGCGACGCATCGCGGTGCCCTGCAGAATGCCAAAGAAGTTCTTACGCCCCTGCTTGACCCAGCGGATATCGGGGACCACCTCGGTGATCTCTTTGTCATCCACGGTGCGGGTGATCTCTTTCATCACCGTACGGAAGCCCAGATTCTTCCCGGTCTTTTCGTCCAGCACCTCTTCGCGCATCGCGACAAGTGCCCAAATACGGGCCTTGGCGAATGCTTTCTTCCCGTCGGAGTCCGTCACGTTCTGGCAGATCCAGCACGGGGAGAGCTTGCCCTTAAAGAGCCGGTCATCCTGGCATACCGCTGACATCCGGGCCGGCCAGTTGTCGCCCTTGAAATCCGCCGGCTTCGGCTTGGTGTCGACGAAGTGCTCTTTCACCGTCAGCCATGCGATGTACGGGCCGGATCCGGGATTCATGTCATTGAGAAACCGGACGAGGACCTTGTCGCCATCTTGGAGGGTAAAAAAATCGGCCCGATTGAACTTCGAGCCCTTGCGCTTCGTGAGCTGTTCGGCGGCCTCAGCCCCGGTCGAGCCCTCGACATCCATCCACTGGAGGTCTTCGTCAATCTGGGTGGTGGTCATGCGGCGGTTGTCCTTTGCAGTAGGGCGATGTAGTTGGCTGCATCTTCGGCGTAAACGGCATCAGGGAGGCGATCTTCGTGGAGAAATACGACGGTGTGGTACCCAACCTGCTGGACGAGCCACGGGATCAAGGCGACGCGGTGGAATCCGAGGGCGATAGATACTTCTATCCCTCGGTCCCGACATGCCTGGATGAGGAGACTCTGCCAGTGGGGCAGGTGTTCAGTTTGACCAGCGGTGCTGCGATACAGGTAGTGGGAGTAGGGGAAGCCGGTGTCCGGCGATGCCTCCCCATCTTGCACATCAACTGAAGAGTCGTCAAGGGAAGCTTGGAACTTGTCGTCGGGCAGGGACATAATGAACTTCTCTATTTCCGAGATCTGTTCCAGTGTTTCTTCCGAAGCATCTTCGCGTATCTTCCTGCGAAATTGCTCGACCACATATCGATCGCTCATCGGAGGTCCGAGCGGTCGGAGGTCATAGACCGCCCGGGTATCAGCATCGAGCAGCTGAGAGAGCACGTAGGTCAGGTACGGGGAGTCCTGCCCGCCTTGGCGCTGGTAGCCCTCCCGTAGCTCTTTACGTGTCGCCTCGGGACGCACCCCCAGGGCACGGTAGTAGCCGTTGACGTCCCAGCAAATGCGCGCCACCGAGACCAACGTGGTGCAGGTCGAAAAGACCGGAGGGCCGAAGCCGATCCGGTACGGCCGGTCGTGGTCGACCAGCTCAGTCGTCGGTGTCGTCGTTATCGTCATCGGGGTAGGGCAGTTCCGGCTGGCTTTCCTCGGCGGTACGCCTGGCGGTTGCCGAGGCGAGATCCTGCGTCATCTCTTCCTGGGTCTCGGGGTCTCGAACGACCTGGCCGCGACCATGCTTAATCATCACTGGAATTATTCTCCTTCCCATTTCTTCAATGATTCTGGCTGGGGTCTAGTCCACACCGCGAACGGTACGGCAGTCTCCACCAGTTCTCGCACGATGTCATCACCCATGTCACCGGGGTCTGCGGCCCACGGGTTATCCACCACCCGGATATCGCAGTAGCCCTGCAGCCGCTCCACGATCCCCTTCGAGATCTGCTTGGGCGGCCCGTACTTCTGGTCCTCCCAATGCCCGTCCACCGCACGCCAGCCGGCCAGGTCGTTATCCATAAACAGGACCACCCGCTCGTGTCGGGCCAGCTGCTTGATCTGGGCATCGGTTACCGCCGCGCCGAAGGTCGCCTCGATCGGCAGGTGATGGCAGTGCCGCAGCGCCGAAAAAGGAGACTCGACGATGACGGCAGTCTTAGCCCACGGGTCGAAGTTGTAGATAGTTCTATCTGCCGGGAATCCTTCGGTGCTCAGATACTTGGGGGTGCCGTCTTTGACCAGCCTGCGGCTCTGCCAGCCCACCAGACGGCCCTTCCAGATGTGCGGCAGGATGATGCGCTCACTGGTGCGGTCCTGGCTGATCTGCAGCGCCTCGGCGTAGCCGGCCTGCATCCGGATGATGTTCTGTCTCGGGATGTGCCGGACCTCGGTGAGGTAGGGATGGATGACCCGCCACGGATCCAGCACCCGTGTGCTCATGGACGGGATCGGCACTACCGCCCTGCTCTTGGGGGTGGCGTAGATGGCATCGAGCAGGTTGAGCAGCGCCGGCAGGTTGGACTCGGCCCCGAATCCGGTCTGCCCGTCCAGCCACTTACGGGCCTCCCTCTCCTGCAGCCCCCGACAGGAGGCAATGAACCACAGAATCCCGCCACCTGAGTCGCACGAGAGACACCGAAAGACCAGCTTCCGGTAATTCAGCGCGGCGCTGGGATGCCGGTCATCGTGCCAAGGCAGCGGGCAACAGCAAATCAGCTCACCATCGGGCTCACGGGCATGAATCTTGGTCACGCCAAACTCAGCCAGTAGCTCCCGACAGAATTGCTCCTTCACCGAGTCCGGAAGGGAGGTCTGGGCTAGGACTGAGGTAGGCACGCCGGGGCCAGACTCAGGCGATCGTAGCGGTCCGGAAACAGCATCGTTCGGATCTCCGGGTCATCGATCTGAAAGTCAAGGAGGACCTCCGTGCCATCGTCGGATATCTCGTAGGTTGCCGAGCCGATGAGGCGATCGAAGTTCCATTTCAGCGGGACAGTTTTGGTCATTGGATGATCTCCTGGTGCACAGAGATATTGCCGGTGTCGATGAGCCACTGCAGCTCGAAGTTGCGCATATCCGCCGCTCGACGGGTGGCCAGTGTTTGCAGCTCCATCAGGTGGATGGCACGCTGTTCGGCCGAGGCGAACATGCCAAACTGCCAGTCCACGGTGCGCTCGGTCTCGGAGGAGTTGGCGCCCTTGTTCGCCGAGACCCGGCCGGTCTTCTCGGCGATCTCGATGCCGTCCCGGTTGAGCTGATGCGCCATCAGGCACGGCATCTGGTTGCGGCCGGTGGAGATGAGAGTCTTGGTGTCGTGCAGCATCCGGCCAACCGACTCATCCTGGCGCTCCCGGGAGCGGCCCTTGACCGCCTCCATGAACGTCAGCTGGTCGATGTAGAGATCATCGGCGCCGACCGCGCGGGCCTGCTGCACGATCGCCTGCGGGGTCCGCATCGAGGCCGAGGGGTTGAAGATGTGCAGCGGCACCTGTGAGGCGGGCAGCACATCATGCACCCACCAGCGCAGCTTCTCGGTGTCCTCGGCGTCCAGGGTGCCGTGCATGAGCTGGGTCAGGGAGATGTGCAGCGCCATGCAGCCGATCCTCTGCAGGGTCAGCTCGATGGAGTTCTCCAGGGTGAACAGCGCGCCGATGCGGTCGCGCTCCCAGCTCTTGGCGGCCACGAAGTCCAGGGCGAACGATTTTCCGCTCTTCTGACCGGCCAGGATCATGGCCAGCTCACCGTCGTGGATGCCCCGGGTGTAGTCGTCGACCTCGGGTAAGCCGAAGAGCATGCCGTGCGGTGCCCCACCGGAGGCCACGACGGACTGGTAGCCCTCCCAGAGGTCTTTACCGCCGGATCGGATGTCGACCCGGCTACGGCGCGGTGAGACGGTCTGCACGATGGCCGCCAGCTCGGCCGCCTTCTCGGCCAGGATGTCGACCCGGTCCTCGTCATCGGCCTCGGCGATCGCGGTGGCCAGCTCCCGGGAGAAGGTGTGGGCCTGGCGCTGGGCGAAGAGGGAGTGCAGCTTGGTCAGCGCCCACTCGATGGTGCCATCGATCTCCTCCTCATCGTCGAGGTCGATCTCGTTGTCGTTGAGGACGTCCTCGAACCGGTCGATCAGCACGTGCGGGGTGGGAGCCTTGCCGCCCTCGGTGCGGTAGGCCAGCGCCCACTCCACCATGTCGCGCAGCTCTTCGGTTGGCAGGACTTCGATCTCGATGCCTTCCTTGGCCAGGAAGGTCAAGGAGTCGTTGTCGCTCAGCAGCCGGATCAGGGTGTGCTCGGCATGAACGCTCATCAGGATTCGAAATAGAAGATGGGCCGGGTGATACCGATCTTGGTCTCGGTCGCGGTGCGCGACATCATCGCCGGCCGGCCGTTATCGCCGGTGAAGTTCACCACGAACGAGCATTCCTCCAGCACGTTCATGACGTGGCTGGGGTAAGCCTCGTGCAATTCACTGGTGCTTTTGTTCGTGGAGATAATGGTCGGCAGGCAAGCCTGGGTGCGCGCGCGGAGAACATCTTCCAGCGCGGCCTCCCCCAGCGACCTGCTGTTCTTGTCGGTGGAGGAGCTGCTGCGCCATTCCCGAGAGAGATCGTCGATGGCCAGGATCCCCGTCATGCGGAATTCCCGATCGAATTTCTGTTGCGCATTCACGCTGCCGGTACGGTTCCACTGATTGGTGTACTCGTTGATCAGCTTCGGTACACCGACCATGCGGCAGCCGATACCACGACCGATCATTTTCTTCAGGATCAGCGCGGTGAGCATGGATTTACCGGTGCCCGGCTCTCCGGTGAGAATAAGCCCGACACCAGCGTGCAAATACTTCCGGTAATTGTCGAGGTAATCAGAGAGCACTTCATCCCGGTGTGCATCCACGGTGTGGAGATCACTCCAGGTCTGGCGTTGATAGCGCAATTCCACGCCGCAGCGGAGGAATTCCCGATGCGCAATGAATTGGTCATTGCACGGGCAGGCGTAATCAATGATTTCCGAGTCGTACGGCTCGTTCTTATACCAGCGAAAAGTCTTCTCTCCCGAGCAGGTGATGCACTGCGCCGGGGACTTGGGCAGGTTGGGATGCTCGACCTCGAACTGAGCTATTTCATCGTTGCTGCGGGAGGGCCGGATACCGGCGGGAAGCGGGGGGAGCAGATCGGGGTAGGCGTCAGGGGAGGTCATGGCCTACGTCCGGGCGGCAAGCCGGTCGACGATGGGCTGGGCAAAATACGGATCCGAGCCCTTCGTGAAGCGATTCACGGATATCGGCGCGTTCTTCCACCAGCCGTCGCACACGGTGAAGGCGTGCTCGGCGATGGGGCCGGCCTGCTCGCCCCACTGGGTGAGGAACCGCCGGAAAATGGCAGCCTCTTTCACCGCGTCACGCGGGATGGATCCACCACGCCGGGTCTCGATCTGGGCGATCACGTAGTCGCGGAGCTGACTCCAAGACCACGAGGTCGAGTCAGTGGCCACGTAGTCGCGGCGCTCGGAGACCGCCACCGCCACGGTCTGGGTGACTTGAGGGGTGACCTCCGTGGTGGCGGTCTGGCTCTGTTGCCGCCGGACCGAGTAGGGGACGTCAAAACAACGCAGCTGCGTCATGATCAGGGGCCTTTCAAGGGAAGTCGGGCCTACAGTGTTTTGTTGTGGTCGTGCTGCTCGATGCTCTTCCGGAACGGCCCGACCGCTGAGTCGATGACCTTCCGGAGTTCTTCTGGTTCACTACTCAAGAGATCTTCGTGGAATATCCGTATGGTTATATTCCCCTTAGGGAACAGAACACTTTGATCTGGATGATCCCGGGGAATCAAGGCTATGTGGTAATCATCTAATCCGCAAACAAATCCTAGAACTTCTTCGCTGCCGGCCTGGGTGATGCTCACCAGCCGTCCTTTGAGGACAGCAATCCGGATGTGTTTGTCGGATACTCCCGACCCACGCCGTGGGCTGGCCACCGTGACTGTCATCGACACCCCTCTCGAATTGCCAAGATACTTCTACCTCCATCGAGGGGTCCGGCCAGTTTTAGGGCGTAAAAAATCCCCGTCCGTGCCGAGCCGGACTGGTCGTGACGGGGGCTAAAACGTACTTCACGTGCGATTGGCGGTGACGGTACTCACTGAAGAGTGCCGTTGCAAGCGTGGTCTCAGACCGTAGTCGTTTGGTTCCACAATCGGCCGGATTCCAGCCGATCGAGCACGGTCTGCATTTGCAGGCTACGCAAAAACATCACCAGGTTCCGGTAGGCCTCCGACGGCGGGGCAACCGGCTGGTAGTCCCTCGGGACCCGCAGCACGTATCCCATGGACTGCTCGGGGTGCCGCAGATCCACCAGTGCATAGGCCAGCGCGGCCGTGGCGCGATCTTCAGGGCTGAGTGAGCCTAGGAGGGCCGGCCAGTCGAATTCGTGGCTCAGCAGCATCTTCAGCCCCCTTTTCGGCCCGATCTTCTCCAAGCCCTTGACTCCGTCGCCTGGATCTCCCATGAGTGCCATCAGGTAGGGCAACTGAGCCGGCGTGCAGCCGTACTTGGTCTGGACAGCCTCCGGGGTCCACACCGCGAAGGAGTCGGCTGAGACCGGAACCTGGATCACCCGATCGGAGACCAGCTGGCGCAGGTCATGGTCATCGGAGACGATGACGATCTCCTCCGCATCCGACCAGAGCGCGTGGCCGGCAATGAGGTCATCGGCCTCGTAACCGGCCAACCGCTGCTGGGCGATACCGGCCAGGTCAAGGAAGACATCCATCAGCCGAAACTGCTCGGCGTGATCCTCACCCGGAGGACGGTTGGCCTTGTAGGTGGAGGAGAGGCCCAGTCGGTGGGTGGAGCGGCCCCCATCCCAGCAGGCCATTACCTGATCGGGGGCGTGTTCGCGGATATGCCGGCTGATGGAGTTGATGAAGAAAAACAGCGCGGCGGTGGGCAGACCGTTGACGCTCAGCTCGCCGACGTTCCCGTTGAACGCGACCTTGATCGCTTTGACCGCGATGTTATTGGCGTCAAAGATCAGCAGCTTGCTCATTCGGTCTCGACCACCCTCATCACCGTGAGCCCAGGTATGTTGCCGTGCTCGTCCTCGTCGTCGAACTCGGCGATGTAGTCCCCCAGGTCCAGCTCGTGCAGCCCGGAGATATGCACCGGTCGGGTGGCGTTGAACAGCATCGGAGTGTAGGCGGCGGGGTGTACCTCGGCGGCACGCTCATCCTGTTCAGCCGAGTGCTGGGTCCGCTGGGCAGCGGGGTAGCCGTGCCGGTCGTTGGGGTCTTCGGCCGGGGCGATGACAGCCTGCTGCTGGCTCTCCCGGATCTTGGCCTGGGCACCGGTGGCGGCGGAAAACTGCTCGGCCACCAGGTCCGGCTCGGGGATCTCGGGGACGTCCTCGACCGACCGCACGTCACCGCAGCCGGGAACCGAGCAGGCGATCTTGGTGTGGGTGGAGTTCATGACGTAGCGGTGCTGGTGGACCGAGGAGGGCTCAGGCGCCGGATGAGAGCCGGCCTGTGCGGCGGCCCATTGCTGCCACTCCCGGATGGAGCGGGGGCTCTCCATGGCGTAGCAGGGCTCGCCGGTGCCGCTGTCCAGATGCCCCTGGGGTCGACTACAGGGCCACAGTGCTCCGGCGATCTCCACCTCATGGCCGCACTTGGGCACACCATGGGCGACCGGCGCCGGCTGGAGGGTCGAGGGGTCTAGTGAGGTCATACTTCTATCTCTCCATCGTGAGGGCTAGTGGTCCACCGGACTCCAGGTGGGGCCGCATGATGTCGCCGACGGTACGGCCGTCATTGGTAACTATGTCGCTGAGAAACTCGCGGTCGATCGTGCTGATCCCGTCCTCGATCGCCACCAGCTTGGCCTTGATCACCATGACCAGCGAGCGCCAGCGCCGACGGACCTCCTGCTCGTAGGCCTGCTGGGCCTGCGCGGTGCCCCGCCGCTGCCGGGTCGGGGTCAGGGTGAACTTCGGGTCATCTCGGGCGGGCATGGGGATCGCCATCCGGATGCTGCGGCCACCGACCTGAAAGGCGATCACCTGCTGGTAGCGGTCGGCGTCCGGGCCGTGCTCCCAGATGTAGCCGAAGGAGGTGGCGCCGTACTTCTGCAGGATCTTCTCCAGCTCGGCGCGAGACCGCTCGGCCGGCACCGAGGTCCCGGAGGCGTAGGAGGACATTTCTAGGGATTCTTAGAATCAGTCGTCCGACGGGAGGTAGCCGTGGATCTTTCCGATCGCGTTCAGCGCGGTGAGAGCGTGCACGGCGGTCTGCCCGGAGATCCGGTGGTTTTGCACCAGCGCGTGGGTGAGCCGCTCGATGGTGCCCAGGTCATACACCCGGAATGAGGATTCCGAGCGCCGGACCTCGATGGGCTCCCCGTTGTAGGTGAGGTTCTTCTCCCGCATCCGAAGCCAGTGATCGGTCATCCCGTAGAAGGTCTTGGCCACCTCCTTTACCGAAAACGTCGGCAGCACCGTGGTATCGATGTCGGCGAACATCAGCCTGTCGGGATCCAGCCCGGCCGGGGTGACCTCGATGGTCTCCACCGGCTGGGCGTGCTTGTGTTGCGCCGGCTTGCGGACGGCCCTCTTGGTGGTCTTCACCGGTGCCGTACGGGGAGCCTTGGGCGCGGCCTTCTTGGCCGTCTTACGGGCGGTCGGGGGGGCTTCCTTCACCGGCTCGACGAAGGTCAGATCAGCCGGTCCTCTCCGGCGGGCGGGGGTCTTGGCTCGGGTCATGTCGCACCTTTCACGGTGGTCGAGGTTGGGTCGTTGCGCCGTGGAGGGCAGACAGCATCCCGCCACGGAGAAGCGATCTCCGTGGCGGGATGAAGCGCTATGCGGGGCACGGCATCACCCCCGGGAGCGCTTCTTGATCGTGATCTGGCTCTGCTTGCGGCCAGGTGAGGTGCCGTACTTGGCCAGGATGCCCAGCAGCTCGGGGTCTTTCGCGATGGCCTTGGCTGCCTTGGCCGGCTCTATGACCCGCTTGACCTCAGGGGTCCCAGTCAGGGCGAAGTACTGGTCCTTGGAGATCAGACCGGCCTCAAACGCCCGGAATAGGGTCACCGAGTTGTAGGTGGGGGCGAAGTTCTGGAGCGTGCGGGCGATCTCTCGGTCGGTGCCGTCGATGGCGTCGGAGTTCTTCACCAGCAGGTGGCCGTTGGCGTCCTTGTCCTGCCCCTCGGCTAGGCCGGACTTCTCCGCGACCCGGTCCAGGTGGTTGTGCAGGATGTGTCGTAGCGCCTCCTTGCGGTCGCCCACCAGCTTCTCGATCGTGGTGATCGCGCTGCGCTCGGAGTCGACGGACTTCTTCTCCGGTGCAGTCAGGGCGCGCGCGGCGCTGGGGTTGACCACACCGAATAGCTCCGGCAGCGCCTTGAGCGCAGCCAGGTGCTGCTCGGTGATCTGCTGTGGCTCCGGGACGGTGCCTTCGACCTTCTCCGGAGCGGGGGCCAGGCCAACGACCTTGAGGATCTCGATCAGGTCGGTGCCAGACAGGATCAGCCGTCGCGCGATCTCCGCTGTCTCGGCGGTGATCTCGATGGCGGTGGTGGGGGTGGCAGTGCCGGTCGCGGTCATGGCGTGCTCCTAAGGAAGTTGAAGTGACCGTGGACATGGTCAGCATACAGGGATTCTTAGAAGCTCCACAAGGGGGTCCGACACACGAAACCCCCGCCGTGGGGGCGGGGGCTCGTGGTGTTCGCTGCAGCGATTATCGATCGGTTTCTTGACGGAGGAGACTCCAACATACCTCAGACGCGGGGGCCAGGGCCCCAGCTTCCGCGCCACGGCCCGAAGATCAGCGCCAGGATCACACCGACCACCAGCAACACGATGCCGGGGGTGAGCATCCAGTGCGCCGAGGCCAGCGAGGTCACGTGCGGGGCGATCAGGCCGATTACGAGCCCGACGATGCCGAGCACGATCAGGAGGTAGGCCAGCGAGCCCACCGGAGCAGCTCCACCGTCACCCTTGGGTGGGGTGATGACGTTTCCGGTCGGTGGGGTCTGGTCGGCCGGGAGCGGGTCGCCGACGGCGTGCTTGGGGCCGGCGTCGGTGGGGAGGTTCTTGGTGATGTCCATGATCAGGCTCTTACCCAGATTTAGCCCGGACTGCTCCAGCTGAGGACCACCAATGTGCTTGGTGATCGCGATGTAGGAGACCACCGAGGCCGTCAGCGCGCTCAGGATGGCCTGCACGAACGCCTGCCAGTCATAGCCACCATCAGTGGCCACCAGGACGCCAATGGCGCCAGTGAGGGCCGCCAGTACAGCATTGAGGCCGCCCTTGAACCAGCTGGGGGCGTTGGCGTGGGCTAGCCACGCCACCACGAGGGGAACCAGCAGGCCGACGAGCTGCACCACCTCCGAGGCGGTGAGACTCAAACCGTGAATCTGAAACATAGTTCTATCTCCTGTCAGGGGATCGGGGACGGGGATGCGCAGACTGCCCACATCTGCGAGGTGTCGTACGGCATCGGGGCGGGCTCGGTGGTCAAGGTGTAGCCATCGGGACAGTTAGGGCCAGCCGGTCCCGAGGGGCCAACGGGACCGGGGGAGCCGGTATCACCGGTGGGACCTTGCGCCCCGGGATCGCCCTGGTCTCCCTTTGGCCCCTGCTCACCCTGGGCGCCGACCACGTGGCCGACGTCCTTGGAGGTGTCGTTGCCGGCGGCGTCCTCGGTGGTGATGATCAGGTCGCCGGAGGTGCCATCGATCTTGGTGCCGACGATAGAGGTGCCGTTGGCGCCCACCACCTGACCCAGGTCAGCGGTGGTGTTGTCGCTGTAGACCACGATCAGATGACCGGCCTGGATGGTGGTGCTGGTCACGCCTCGGCCGGCGGCGCCGGTATCCCCGGTGGCGCCCTTGGGTCCGACGATCGGGCCGAGATTCTTGTCGGTTCCGTCGTCGTAGTTGATCACCAGGTCGGTGCCGGAGATCGAGGTGTCGGAGATCCCCCGGCCGGCGTCGCCCTTGTCTCCCTGCCGGCCCCGGGCGCCGTGATTGCCCTGCGGCCCCCGGATGTTGCCGACGTCCTCGGTGGATCCGTCGGTGTAGGAGACCAGCAGCTCACCGGTGGAGTCGACCTGGGTCTTGATGATGCCCTTGCCGGGGACGCCGGGTGCTCCCGGGGAGCCGGGAGCACCGGGGAGCGCGGTCTGCCCGGTGATCTTCTTGATGGTCTCGCCGGGGCTCTGCACCGGACAGGCGTGATGCAGCCGCTTCAGCTCCTTGCAGAGCGTGTCCACGTCGGTGGCCACCGCCTGGGCGGCCTGCCCATTCTTGGTCGCGGTGGCCTTGGCCTGGGCCTGCCCGGTCTGGGCGGTGTCTCGGGCCTTGTACGCCCGGTCGGATCGGGCGTAGGCCAGCAGAGAGAGGACTAGCACCAGCAGCAGCACACAGACCGCGAGTAGCAGACCGGTACGCCGGACGATCAAGCCGACGAGCTTGGCTCGCGGCGTGGCATGGACCGGCGGACTGCTCACAGATTCGAGCCTCTGATTGCGGAAGGATCCCTCACTGCTTAGGGACCCGATGCGCAAGCCGACCACAGGGTCGTAGGACATAGAGACGGCCCCCGTAGAGGGGGCCGTCGGGCCGAGACTTCTAGCCCCGGCGGGGTATCACGCGAGTGTAGCTCAGTGGTTGGCGAAGAACTGCTCCACCGTGGCGAAGTCCTTGGTCAGCGGGAACGGCGGCAGATCTCGCAGGATCTGCTTCCCGTAATACTTTTCCGTTATGCGCCGATCTAGTATAGCAACGACACCGATGTCCTCGGTGTGCCGAATCAGCCGGCCGGCAGCCTGCTGGATGATCAGGCTCATGAACGGCATCGTGTAGTCGGGGAAGCTCTTGCCGCCCTTGGCCTCGATCCGCTGGCACTTGGCCTCGGTGATCGGCTCGCCGGGCACCGGGAACGGCAGCTTGTCTATCACCAAAAGCGACAAAGCATCTCCCGGCGCATCAAAACCCGTCATAAAGGACTTCAGGCCGAACAGCACCGAGGACACATCGGCCTTGAACTCCGCCGCGAGCGCCGCGACCGGTGCCTCCCCCTGCACCAGCAACTGGTAGGGGAAACCGCGCCGGCTCCGAATGGATTCTGCGCAGGCCAGCATCCGCTTCTTGGAGGTGAACAGCACCAGCGCGCGGCCCTTGGAGGTCTTGATCAGCTCGTAGATCTCTTCGGTAGCGCCGGCCTCGAATGCGGTGGTGTCCTGCCCTTGCGGGATAGCCAGGTGCTGCGGGACGTAGAGGGTGGCCTGGGTGCTGAAGTCGAACGGGGAGTCCACAGCCAGGGTGGTGGCCCGGGTGATGCCGAGCTGCTCCTTGAGGTAGTCGAAGCTGCTCTTGACCACCAGGGTGGCCGAGACCAGCACGGTCGGCAGCTGGCTCCACAGGAAAGCGTCGAGGAACTCCGCGACGCTGACCGGGGAGGTCTTCAGCACCAGTCGCTTCTCACTGCGCCACACCTCCACCTCCAGCCACCGCACCAGGTCCAGCTGGCTGGAGCCGACCACCCGACGCAGTTTGTTGAGGGTATTGCGAAGCTGGGAGTCCAGCCGTTGCTTGCGCAGCCGCTCCCGGTGATCGGAGTAGCTGAAGTCCAGCGAGTCCCAGGCGGTGGTCAGCCGGCCGAGGGCATCCATCAGCGCGATGAACGGTGCAGAGGTGTCCACCAGCAGGTCATCAGTCAACCGCAGAGTAGCGCCAGCCGGCCGCCGGGAGATCGGCTCTGCCTTCCCTCGGAAGACCTCCACCTCCAGCTCGGCGATTGCGGCGAAGAGGTCGTCGGCGGCGAACTGCACATCGGCGCAGTCGGCATTGATGTTGCCGGCGTCCTCCGCGACACCCCCGGCGAAGGCAGCGACGCCATCAATCAACGAGGAGAAGGTGCCGGGCTTGAGGTCGAAGCCGATCACGTTGGAGATCGAATCAGCGAACTCGTGTGCCTCATCGCAGATCACCAGGTCGACGGTGTCGAGCATGCTGGGGATACCGATCTCCGACAGCACCAGCTCGGTGCCGAGGAGGGCATGGTTGACGATCACCAGGTCGACCTCGGCGGCGTGCCGGCGGGCCTTGGTGGCGTAGCAGCCCTCTTCCCCGATCGGGTCCTTAGAGCAGTTGCAGTCTCGGCAGGCCTCGGACTCGGCGTGGATCTGGGTCCACTCCCGGTCGGCCACCTCGAACGGCAGGCTCTCCCGCAGGCCGTTCCACTCCGGGGTCTGTTCGGCATAGGCCCGGATCCGGGGCAGCGACTCCAGCGAGCCGGGGTCCTTGGAGGCATCCGCGACATTGGAGCAGTAATAGTTGGCCCGGCCGCGTAGCTCGGCCCAGCTGAAGTACGCCGGCAGGTGCTCCTCCAGGAACGGCACATCCTTGACCACCAGTTGCGACTGGAGTGCCTTGGTAGTGACCGAGACGACGACCCGCTTGTGGGACAGGATCGCCGGGATCAGGTAGCCCAGCGACTTGCCGATGCCGCAGGGTGCCTGTCCCAGCAGGGTGCCGGGCCGGTAGTCACCGTCATTGTTGAGTGCCTCACGTCGGGCATCGGTCTGCTCGGTGATGAAGTCCTCGATGCGGGAGGCAAGGAGCTGCTGGCCGGCGCGGGGCTGGTAGCCCGGCAGGGTGGTGGCCAAGACGGCCTCGGCCTGGGCGAAGGTGGCCGGGAGGACCTCGGGAGTAGGGATCTCGATGATCTCGGGGATCTCAGTCAACGGATGCTCCTTGAGGAATGGCGTGCGCGATGTCCCACCCTACCACGCGTATAGGGATCCTTATACGGCATGAGCAATAATCTGCCCCGCCTGCGACCACAGTGGCAGGCTCGCCATCCACAGCAGCGCGGCACCCTCAGCAGCGTGCGACCACACGCCGGGAATGAGCAACACCGAGGCCGGCACGAAGATCCACTTGACGATCTCGGCCTCATCGGCGGTGCCGGTGGTCAACCGCAGCTTTTCTGGCAGTAGGTGACAGCGGTACCAGCGCTGGCCCTTGATCTTGATAGGCCACCACAGCGGCACCCCGGACTCGGTCATGTCATCGCCGAGGCAGTGCGTCAGATTGCCCAGGAACATCGTGCCGGCCAGCAGCAGGGTGATCTTGAGGGAGACACCGGCCAGAGCCAGCAGCGTGCCTATCAGGGCTCCGCAGGCCAACGCCCAGACCATCGTGTGAGTGAGGTAGCGATGTGTGCCCTCGGCCTTGCGGTCCTTCGGTGTCTTGGTGGTGAGGTAGGCGATCCGGCTCAGGTGGCGCACCAGCCAGGAGAACACCGTGGTCAGCGGCGGCAGCGCCTTGGAGAACAGCGAGCCCGGAGCGTCGGAGTCCGGCAGCAACACCACCGCACCGGTCATCACGCCGACCCCGATCCGCAATACCGGGTTACCGGAGTCCACAGCGGCAGTCAGTCCCGCGCCGGTAATCCAGCCCGTAAGCATGTGACTTTTCCCCATCAAATGGGGTCAGTCCCCGGCCACGGTGTAGGACACCGACGGACCGGCGCCCTCCCTGTCAATGTGCTTGAGGCTGACCAGGTTGCGCAGCGGGTCGGAGATACTGCGCGGGGCCAGAGACAGGAAGTCTGCGATCTTTTGCGGGGTGTCATGGCCCTTGGCCACAGCGATGAAGACGCGCTTTTCGGTGTCGGAGATGTCGGTGGGCACATCCGGTAGGTGCTCGGCCGGGACCTGGGCGGCGGGGGAGTCCGGCTTGAACTCCGGGATCGGGGGCAACCCCAGGCTGCTGGTCACCACCGGTGTCTTGGCCGGCCTGGTCATCACCTGACCACCTTCGACCTGCGACTTCAGCCGCTCGTGCTGCCTGCGGGCGATCTCGTGCCGGTTGAGGTAGGAGTCTCCGGCATGATTGGCCGAGCCGGCATCCAGCTCGATGTGCGGCCACATCTCGAAGAACTCCTCCACCGCCGGGTGCAGCGCCTCCGGATGCTTGAGCTTCTCGTTCTTCATCAGCAGCCAACGCCCCCGGAACGGCGCGGTGCGGACCTTGTTGCCGTCGGCGTCGATCGTGCCCACGGTGTAGCCGTAGCCGGGGATCTTGGGCAGCTTGGTCGGGTCCAGAGTCAGCTCCGGGATCAGCATGGCGGCGATCCGGGACTTCAGCCGAAGCACGATCACGTTGCCCTCCTGGATGGTGGAGCGCAGCCGCTCCAGGCCACCGAAGATCCGCAGGTCAGAGTGCTGGGAGGAGAACAGGAACGCGATACCGAGCTTGCGGGTGGTGGCGGCCAGGTCCTCCAGCCGCTGCGCCCACTCCTTGTTGCGGGCCATCACATGCGACTCGTCCAGGATCACCATGATGCCGGGGTAGTCCGGAGTCGGGGTGAAGCCGGGCACACCATCGACGATTAGCTTGTTCTGCCGGAAATGCGCGATGGCCTCCAGCGCGTCAAGCATGATCTCGAACTGATCGGAGCGCACGAACCAGTCAGCGGAGTTCTTCAGCGGCGCAGAGGAGGCACCGTTCTGTCCGTCGCAGTACCAGATGGTGGTGTCTCCCCGCGACCGCAGGCTGATCGCGATCTGGTCGATCATCCGGGACTTACCCGAGCCGGTGGATCCGACGATGAAGCCGCCCCACATGCCGTTCTCGGTGTAGGTCCGCCACAGAGCCTCCCCCTTGCCATCGGCGTAGGGGCCCAACAGGACCTGGCCCTCATCGATCCGGGGTAGATCAAAAAAGACCGGCTTCTTGATCGGGGAGTTGTTCACCACTTGCAGGACCCCGGCGTACTGCAGCTTCGGGTGCTGCTCCCAGATCAGGTCCTCCATCGGCTTGTTCAGTGCGTGCTTCAGCCGATCGAGCAGGCCATACACCGACTGCACCGTGATGGTGCCTTGGCGGGGCAGCGGGACCGTCCAGGCCTCGGTGTGGTTGGTGCGCTGGTAGTCCCCCAGCGGGATCCCCTCCAGCGTGCCGCTCTTGCAGGAGACGTAACGGGCCCACGCCACCGGAATGGTCTCCCCCGGCGGGCGAACCTCCTCGGTCGCGGTGGGGTAGGGGTGACGGTGCCGGGGCCACCAGCGCAGGGCCACGGTCATCTCTGCAATCAGCAGGTAAAACGCCAGGGTCCAGTCCAGGCCGCGTACCGTGCACCAGCACAGCCATAGGCCGCCGAGCACCACCGCGAGGTCAGCCCATAGTCGCTCGTGGGAGCGGGCCTTCTTGGCCACCAGGTGGATCAGGGCCGCCAGGACGCCGCCGACCAGGGTGACCACCAGCAGGGTCAGCTCCGGGACGCTGTGGGAGAGCTGGCGGGCGTAGTAGAGCCCCTCTCCCAGACCGGCCAGTCCTCCGGCGATCAGGTGCGGATAGGCGGATTTACGGCATCGGTATAGCGCCGACTGCCGCTGCGCCCAGGAGAGCTTGACGACCTGCTGGGCAGGCGCGGCGGCCTGCTGCAGTGCAGCGACCGGCTTCTTGGTCTTGGGATCGATGTAGGTACCGGCCCGACGGTTGTCCCGAATCAGCTGCCGGGTCCCGTTCTTGACGATCTTGCGCTGGGCCGCCGCCACCTGGGCCGGAGAGAGCTTGGGAGACGCCTTGGTCCTGGGCTTGTTGGCCACGCGTTATCCCTCCCTGGTGCTCTCTCCGGCTGTGGTGCGGTGTGCTGTGGGGCTACTCGCCCCGGATGAAATCCTCGCGACCCACCGCTCCCGCCACGGCGTTCATCGAGTCGGCGACCGGTCCGCGAGTAGCCAGCTCGTCGTAGACGTCAGACGCGGCGGCGGTGGATGCCGCAAGCAGGTCCTGCAACTTGGCCAGGTGCTCGTGCACCGGACCGCCGACCTCGTTCTGCGAGAGACTGGCGGCGAACTGCTCGACTTTCTGGGCCAGCTCCGGGAAGTAGTTCTTCAGTTCCTCGGCGTGGTCGAGTGCGGTGGAGAGGCCGGTGACCTCTCCGGTTGATGTGGTCATGGAGCGTGTCCTTTCGGCGGACGGTTGTACTGCATCCCGAGGTCCGTCCTCGGAAGTCTGTGAGCGCACCACTCCGTCGTAATCGGGAGTGTCATCGCGGGTGACTATCTGGGTGTGATGTCGGCCGAGGTACCCCTCGTCGCCATCGTCGGTGGTGATCCAGGTGCCCTCGTCATCGTGATGCACCTCGGTGATGAATGTTCCGTCGCTGAGCTGATCTCCCTGCCGCAGCTCGGCGACGGGGACTCGGATCTTGCCGGCGGCGGCCAGGAAGCGCTCGGGATTGAACCTAGGGACCGAGTTCTGCAGGTGATCGATCAGATCATGGGCCAGCGGGGTGCCGTGTTCGGCCTCGTATGCACGCGTGGCCTCGGCCAGGAAGGTGAGCTTTCCTCCGGTGTACTTCGGGGACGCGGTGCCACCCCGGACCTGGTAGTCCGGCGTTGAGGCGGCCTCGATGAACTGCTGTGGCCGGAATGCCGCGTTGCCGCTGTCGCGCAACTCGGCGGCGAAGAATCGGCCGAGCAGCTCGCGATCTTGGCGCCGGGAGATGAACGCGGCGAGGTCCTCGTACTCCTTGCGCCCCCAGCCACTGCCGGGACGTACCAGGACTTGCGCGCCGGAGGGCTCGACCGCTACCCGCCCGCGCTTCTCGTACTCCTCATCCCATAGCCCCGGCCAGCCAATCAGGGCCGGCCGAACGCCGTGCTTGCGGACGTAGTTACGCAGCTCTGTGAGCTGCTCGTGCTCGATGGTGCCGGGGGTCTGATGGCGCAGCTCGGCGACGATCTCGTCCTCGGTGTGCGCGCCGATGTATCCGGAGGAAGCCAGCGCCTCCAGCGCCCGATGGGTGGAGGGTCCCTGCCACTGAGCGGCGGCGACCCGAGCCTGGGCGTCGGGGGGCGTGTTCACGCCGGAGAGAGGGGCTTGCTTGAGCTTGACCGTCCGGTCGTACACGGCCAGCGCCTCGTCCTCGGTGAAGTCCTTCAGGAACGCTGAGTACTCATCCCGGGTCGCGGTGTAGGGATCCTCGTAGCCGTCGGGATCGGAGTACCAGCCGTGGGTGCCGTCGAAGTCGGAGGAGGAGTAGCTGGTGAGGCCACGCTGGGACAGCTCGTGGTGCACCGCCTCGGCGAGGGTCTCGTCTTCGTCGGGATCGATCTCGATGTCCTCGTCGAACTCGCGGATCTTGGTCGGCTCGTCGGCGTCCTCTTCCCAGGGCGCATACCGGTCGGTGTGCAGATGCAGGGTGCGACTCATCAGGGACTCCAACACACGTCAGGGTTTGGATACATCTATCCAGCCTTGTCCTGCAGGAATCCCTGAGTGCCGGCTGGACCCTCGACATTACTATAAGAATCCTTGACAACCAACCGCGTGCCCAGCTCCTTGCCTGCTGCCTGCGCCTCGTACTCGGCGGCGTTGGTCGCGCTCCAGGTCTCCCCCAGATGCTCCAGCACCGGACCGTCGACCTTGTAGGTGGTGTGCAGGGTGTCGTAGAGGGCCTCGATCCTGCGACAGGTGTTGTGCAGGGTCTGCGCGAGCAGCTCGCAGTAGTCGATGGCCTGGGTCAGGGAGAAGACCTCACCAGTCGGAGCCGACTCCGGCAGCTGGCTCTCGGTGGCACCAGATACTTCTATCCGATCCGGTGAGATAGAAGTATCTGACTCATCGGAGAGGTCCGTCTGAGCGGTCCGGTGTGGGATCGCCACCGGGACCGACCGGACCGCCTGCGGGTCACCCTCGATGGTCTCCGGGAATCCGGTCCGCTCCGCTGCCGCGTTTCGCTGATCCAGCGAGCTGTCCTCGTAGTCGTCCTCGATCGGGGTGTAGTCCGGGTCTGACCCTCCACCGGACCGGCGAGCCTTGCGGTCCGCCTGTCGAGCGGTCCGGCGCTCCATCCGGTCCCTGGTCCGGTCCTCGGCCTTTTGGACCTTATAGGGCCGCTTGACCTGGTGCTTGGCGGACCGCTTGGCGTGGGCCTGCTCGGAGGCGTCGTGCAGCAGACCGGAGAAGTACCGGCCCACCCCGGTCCGGGGGACCGACTTGCCGCCGTTGCCGGCCCGCTGGCGCAGCTTGGCCATCCGGTACTCGTGGCTCGGCGGGTACTTCCCCCGCAGCGTGAAGGGCAGGTCGATCAGGTCCTTCAGCGAGCCCTTGGCCGCGATATAGACGATCAGCCACCACAGTGCGATCTCCATGGCCTACCAGCCCGCTGCCAGGTCTTGGACGGTCTGGATGACCGTGTTCATGATCGAGGTGGTGGCGTGGTTGGCGTCCACCGACAGCAGCGCCCAGGAACCCCCGGCGGCCGTCAGGATGGCCGGCAGGATGAACATCAGGAAGTCGGCGGCATTGTGGCCACTGGCGCCCTTGGGGATCAGCTTGAAGAACAGCCAGATCGCCAGTCCGAGCAGCAGCAGCAACGGGGTCGCGGTGCCGAAGAACTTGGCGCTGGTGACGTCGGTGGCGTGCTCCAGCAGGTGCACCACCTTCAGCACGATCTTATCGATCGCGCCGAGGCCGAGAGTGGCGCCGGCACCGAAAAACATCCAGGCCCGGATCCGAGGGATCTTGCCCTCGAACCGGGCGATGAGGGCGGCCACAAAGAGCACCGCGCCGATAGAGGCAACAGGCATCAGGGGAATCCTTCCGTACGTGCGTTACCAGGGGTGAGGGAGAAAGCGGCCAAAGGGGGTCAGGGACAGCACCGCCCACAGCGCCCAGGTCGCCAGCAGCCGGGTGGGCCGCTCCACGATCCAGTCGGCGTAGGCCAGCAGGGCCCGTACCGGCAGTGCCAGCACGGCGTAGACGAGCAGCGCGAGCCGGGCCAGTCCCTCCGGCGGGGCGGAGCCACCGTGGTGCAGGTAGCGCCAGGTGTCGGCCAGTCCGGGGCGACCCTTGGCGACCACTTCGGGCGGACGGAACTCGGAGGTGAACCAGGCCAGCAGGTCTCTATACGCGCGCGTGCGTGACGGGCTGGTGCGTTGGCCCAGAAATCCGACTTCCGAGTTGGCTTCCTCCGCCGAGTTGCCGAGTTGCTCGTGCATGGTCAGATCAGTCATGCCCGCTCCTTCGCTATCCGCCAGGCCATCAGCCGGGCTGCTGAGTCGGCGAGCTGGGTCACGATGATGTCGGCCTCGGTCGCTATGGCCTCCTCGCTGGACACCGCGATGGCGGCCCTGAGGTGGTCATAGGCGACCGCGATCCGGGCCTTGGGGGTCTTGGCCAGGGGGAGCCGTTCGGTGAACGCCAAGGTGCGCCTACGGGCTCGGCCGGCCGGGGAGATGCCGGGCATTACTTGGCCGCCCGGAAGTTCATGAGCACAGCCCGGTTACCCCGGTTGCGCAGCCGCAGCTCATACCGACTCAACGCGTGCTCCTTGTCGCCGTTGAAGCTCTTCATCGCATCCAGCAAGATCTGCCGCAGATCCTTGGCGTTGTTCGGGTCGACGTAGGACTGGAAGGTCTTGCGCACTCCGCCGCGCCAGGCCAGGTCGATGTCGTAGATGCCGGGCTTGAGAGTGGCCATCAGGCGCCTCCCACCACGTGCAGGCCGCGCTGGTCGCGCTCGTGCTTGAGCACCGCCACCAGCTTGTTGGCGCGGTCGGTGGAGATCGAGATGTTGTTGCCCCGGAACTCCGCGAGCAGCTTGTTCCGGGAGAGGTTGCCGTTCAGCTTCCGGGAGACCTCCCGGCCGGCGTCTTTGACGTCCTCCAGGCCAGCCCAGCTGGGTGTCTCCGGTGCCGCGTGCCGGGCCGGGTAGGGCTCGACCGGAGCGGTCTTGGGTGCCGGCCGGACCGGCAGCGTGTCCGGCAGCGGGTCACCAGTGACCGGAGTGGGCAGGACCGAGGCGGGGACCGGGCTCGGGTGGACCTCGCTGGTCCGGTCCGGCTCGGCGGCCACTCGCCCGATCGTGGCGGTCAGGGCGTTGCGCAGTCGGGGAGCAGAGGACACCACCAGGAAGACACCCACCACTGGGACCGAGTGCAGCAGGACCAGTCGAGCGTTGAGGTCCGACCAGGCGGACCAGGTGTTCATCAGATAGGTCATAGTCAGCGCTCCCCACTTGACCGCCAGACCGGCGGTCGGGGTCCGGCCCCCGTGGGAGGAGATGATCTGGTCCACCAGCAGGACCGCCACTAGAGGCAGCGCCACGGTGGGGTCCAGTCCCCAGGCGAACCACCAGGTCAGGGAGCCGACCGGGGCGCCGTGAGCGGCGAACTGCTGCACGTTGGAGGCGGTGTAGGACAGGCCGATGACCACGGCCGTCCAGATCACCAGGTTGAAGAGGGTGCGCTGCCGCTCGATGGTGAGGGCCCGGACGTGCGGGCTCTGCTGGGCGGTGCGCACCTCGGCGGCCTCGGCGGCAGCGCTCTTCAGCCGGGCGGCACGGGTGGGAGACACACTCTCGGTCACCGTTCGGTCCCTCTCGGTTGTCGGACAGCGGAAAGCTGATGGTACGACCCGAGAGTGGAGATTGATCGGCTTGGTTCGAAGTTTTCCTCGAACTATTCCGGGCAAGTATAGCGGACCGGACCGGTCCAAGGATGTTGGACCGGTCCGGTCTTCTGAGCGTGGAGAGATAGAAGTATGCGCTGCCTCCCGGTCATGTCACCTACGTATGTCGAGCTTCCTTTGCAACTTGACCATCTCCAGACCACTCATCTTGCGTCCGCTCGGCAGAGTGAATTCCTGCTTCAGATCCACATTGGTCGCACCGACCCACATCAGGTACTTGACGTCTTCCTGGCGGATGTCCTCCGACCGATCAGACTGAACCCTCTCTTCGGGCTCGGACGACAAACCGAAGGCCTGGTCGAGTGATTCGAGGACAACCCGGGTGTGCTCCTTGGCGGACAGACCGGAGACCTCGACCTCGACCTGGATCCGATTCTGCTCGATCCGCCTCCACTTGGCCGCGATCGCAGCGATCCCCTCGACACAGTCCTTGAGCGGGTCGGAGGTGGTCCGAACATGCTGATGAGGACCGGACGTGCCCTCCAGAACGGCCAGCCGTTTGGCCTCCACCCAGAGCGTCTCAGCGGTGGATCGGCTCTCGGCGGGAATGGAGTAGTACTCCCGGCGGGCCTTCTCCATCAGTCCGGCCAGTGATCCGTGCAACGTGATGCGAGCCCGGTAGCTGGCAATGCGCAGGCCGAGCAATGTCAGGAAGATCGCGGCATAGGCCACTGCCACGATGAGATGAAAAGGCTGCGGCGGCACCGGGACAAGCAGAGATGACATCAGGCCACCGACGCCGTAGAGGAGAAATATCCACGGCCAGGCGTCCTTCGGCACAGCAGCACCGGCTCGGACGAACCGGCCCGCGTTCGGCTTGGTGAGCTGGTACCTGTCCGGACTGCTCCCCGGTCGGGGGATGGATCCTCGATAGCCCATGATCAGGACCTCCAGGTCAGAGATAGAAGTATCT
>Ga0137412_10000002_pt1 | contig 128869 bp, 109 predicted proteins | sample CZODoug2_1_16fun_FD_122160 | JGI IMG/M metagenome (GOLD analysis project Ga0137412, IMG submission 122160) | Vadose zone soil fungal communities from Angelo Coast Range Reserve, California, USA - CZODoug2_1_16fungal (Hybrid Assembly) | ecosystem: Environmental > Terrestrial > Soil > Vadose...
ACAGCCGAGCGCGGCTTCCAGCTCGTCTACGGCTCAACGGCCAACCTGTTCGTCGATCGCCACAAGAATTACATCGGCTACGGGCCGGAGGCCTCGGAGCTGGTCGGCATCCCTGATCCCGAGACCTTCGTGCAGCTGCCGTGGGACAAGCGCGTGGCGCGGGTCTTCTGTACCTGCTTTCGCAATCGCGAAGAGCGCGAGAATCCCGGCGGTCACCTGACTTCCGACTGCCGCGGCAACCTGCGCCTCATTCATCAGGCGTTCAAACAGGCCCACAACGGTCTGCATCTGCGCCACGGCTGCGAGCCGGAGATGATGTGGCTGAAGAAAGGCGGCGACGGTATGCCGGCCGGCGGCTTCAGCAAGCCCAACTGCTATCACATCGACCAGTTCGAATCGCTGCGCGCGGTTTTCATGCGCGTGATCGAATACGCCCGCGCCATGGGCCTGGACATGATTCAGGGCGATCACGAGGATGCACCCGGCCAGCTTGAGCTCAACTGGATGTTTGATGACTGCCTGCGCACCGCCGACCGGCTCACCACCTATCGGCAGATCTGCGCTCAGGTCGCGCGTGAATTCGACCTGATCGCCTGTTTCATGTCGAAGCCGTTCATGGGCGTGTCGGCCTCCGGTTGCCATCACAACCTGTCGTTGTGGCGCGGCGGAGAGGAACAGCTCAACAAGCTCGGGCAGGAGAGCCTCCCGGGTCTCGAGGAGAACTTCAAGTACCTGCAGGGCGGCGAGAACACCTTCATGCCGTTGAAGGGCGAGAGCAAGCCCGGTCCCATCGGCCTGCACTGCATCGGCGGCGTCATCAAACACGTCGGCGCACTCACTGCGCTCGGCTCATCGACCGTCAACTCCTACCGGCGGCTATGGGACACGGGCTTCTGGGCGCCGGTGTACGCCGACTGGGGTTATCAGAACCGCACCTGCGCGCTGCGCATCTCGGCACCGGGGCGCTTCGAATACCGCTCGGTGGACTCGACCGTGAATCCTTATCTGATGGCGGCGGGCCTGCTCAAGGCTTTCGAGGACGGCATCAGGCACAAGCTCGATCCGGGCGAGCCCGAGGAGCGCAACATCTATGCCGCGCTCGCCGCCGGCAAGAAAGTGAAGAAGCTCCCCATGTCGCTCGGGGAGGCGCTGGCCGAGCTCGACAAGGACGAGACGATCAAGGCGGCGCTGCCGGATGAGATGTACCGGGTCTTCACTCACTATAAGCGCGACGAGTGGGAAAAGTTCATGGCCACCGTGACCGACTGGGACCTGAGGCAATACTGGGACTATCTGCCCTGACGGCGCGCGCCTCCAGACGGCGAAAGGGGAAGAGATCATGTGTGGAATTGCGGGATTGATTCATCGCGGCCAGAGCGGTGATGTCGGTCAGGAGATGACCGCGATGCTGCAGTCGCTCAAGCACCGCGGGCCCGATTCGACCGGTTATGCCCTGTATGGCAAGCCCCACGGCAAGGAGCTGGTCATCCGCCTGAAGGTCGCCGAGCAGGACGAGATGTCAAAGGGCTTTGCGATTCACGCCCAAGTGAAGGAGCGGCGCGCCGAGATCGAGCGACGCCTCGGCGAGCTGGGCGCCAAGATCCTCGAAGAACAGGAGGCGACCGAATACGCCTTTCGGCTGCGCATCAGCTACGACGGCGACACCCGCCGGCTCGCCGACTACATCGAGGATGTGGAGGGCGCGGAGATCCTGTCCATCGGGCACGGCCTTGAGTTGATCAAGGACCTCGGTGACGCCGACCGCGTCGCGAGCCAGTACTCGCTGCGCGGCTTTGTCGGCACGCACGCCATCGGCCACACGCGCATGGCGACGGAATCCGACGTCGACATCCGCTCGGCGCATCCCTACTGGGCTTATCCCTTCGCCGATGTCTCCGTGGTGCACAACGGCCAGCTGACCAACTACTGGAAGGGGCGCCGGGCTCTGGAGCGCCGCGGTCACCGTTTCGTCTCGAATTGCGATTCCGAGCTCATTGCGGTGTACCTGGCCGACAAGATGACACAGGGGTCCACCCTCAAGGACGCCATGAAAGCCTCGATCGAGGAGCTCGACGGCGTCTTCACCTACCTCGTGGCGACTGCCGACAGCCTCGGGATGGCCAAGGACGTCATGGCCGCGAAGCCCATGGTGCTTTACGAAAGCGATCGCTTCATCGCGCTCGCTTCCGAGGAAGTCGCGATCCGCAGCATTTTCCCCCACGAGATCGACACGTTCGATCCGTACGAGGGCGACGTGCGCGTGTGGCGGAACAACTGATCATCCCGAGCGTCATCAAGCGACGAGAGACATCATGGCAGTCACGACGACGAGAGCGACCGACCTGGGAATGCACACCGAGCAGCTCGCCGGTCGCACCCAACAGCGCTTCTTCCGACCCGAGGAGCAGGAGCGCTTCACCCATCCACAGGCCTTCGAGGTCGATTTCAAGAAGCGCGCGGAGTTCGACGTCGCCGCCATGACCCCGAGCGAAGTCAATCTCAAACTGCGCGAGCTGATGAGTCAGGGCGTCGGCACCATCGTGATGAAGAACCCCGGCGCCAAGCATTCCCTGGCGGTCGGCATCCTCAACCGTCTCAACCTCACGATCGAAGGCAGTCTGGGGTATTTCGGTTGCGGGCTGATCGACGGACCCAACATCCGCATCAGGGGCCGGGTCGGCTGGTCGTGCGCCGAGAACATGCTCGCCGGAACTGTAGTGATCGAGAAGAACGCGGGCTCGACTTTCGGCGCCGCGATACGTGGCGGTGATCTGGTGTGCAAGGGCGACGTCGGCGCGCGCGTCGGTATCGATATGAAGGGCGGCACGATCATCATCGGTGGCCGGGCAGGCGCCTTCTGCGGCTTCATGATGCAGCGCGGACGCATGGTCATCCTCGGCGACGCCGGCAAGAACCTCGGCGACTCCATGTACGACGGCACGATCTACGTCGGCGGCAAGATCGCGGGCCTCGGGGTCGATGCCGTGCCGGCGGAGATGACCGACCTCGACGTGCAGTGGCTGGAGCGCAAACTGAAGATGTACGGCCTCGCGGCCCCGCGGGGCGTCAAGAACATGCACAAGATCTCCGCGGGCCGGCAGCTGTGGAATTACGACAATCTCGAACCCGCTGAGAAGAAACTCATTCTCTGAAGACTCATTGGCAACCAGTGGCTCCGCGCCCCCTTGCTCGAGGCTCGCGGAAAGGAAGACAGGACATGGCGAAGGAAAAGAAGGTTCCGGCCCCACTACCGACGACCAAGAACAAGCTCGGCCGCAACACGCATGTGCTCGGCCACAGCTCCCTCTTCACGCCGGAGGTCATCGACGATATCCACATCAAGAGCGAGCTCGGCCGCTATCGCATGCGCGGTTTCTCGTTGTTCAAGAAGATTCCGAGCTGGGACGATCTGACTTTCCTGCCCGGCACGCTGACGCGCTTCGTCATCGAGGGCTATCGGGAAAAGTGCGAAACGCGCACCGTGATCGGACCGCGCGCCAAGCGACCGCTGGTGCTCGACATTCCGGTCTACATCACCGGCATGAGCTTTGGTGCGCTGAGCTACGAGGCGAAGATCGCCCTCGCCCGCGGCGCCACTATGGCGGGCACCGCAACGTGCTCCGGTGAAGGCGGGATGATCCCCGACGAGCGCCGCTATTCCTCCAAGTGGTTCTATCAATGCATCCAGTCGCGTTACGGTTTCAACCCGAACCATCTGCGCCTGGCCGACGCCTGTGAGTTCTTCATCGGCCAGGGGTGCAAGGTGGGCCTGGGCGGTCATCTGATGGGCCAGAAGGTCACCGATCAGGTCGCGGAGATGCGTTCTCTGCCGGCTGGCATCGATCAGCGTTCCCCGGCTCGGCATCCGGATTGGCTGGGTCCCGACGATCTGGCCCTCAAGATCCAGGAAGTTCGTGAAGCGACCAACGGGGAGATTCCGATCCAGCTCAAGCTGGGCGCGGCGCGCGTCTACGACGACGTTCGCATGGCGGCCAAGACCGGACCTGACAGCATCTACATCGATGGCATGGAGGGCGGCACCGGCGCCGGTCCGCATATCGCCACCGAGGAGACGGGCATTCCGGGTATCGCCGCCATCCGCCAGGCGCGCAAAGCGCTCGATGACGTGGGCAAGACCGGCGAGATTTCGCTCGTCTATGCCGGCGGCATCCGCAACGGCGGTGATGTCGCCAAGGCCCTAGCCCTCGGTGCCGACGCCGTCGCGATCGGTCACTCGGCGCTGATGGCCTTGAACTGCAACAAGGATATTCCGGAGGCCGACTACGAGAAGGAGATCGGTGTCAAGGCCGGGTACTGCTATCACTGCCACACGGGCCGCTGCCCCGTCGGCGTGACCACTCAGGACCCGCTCCTGCGCAGGCGTCTCGATCCCGATAGTGCGGCGGAGCGCGTTTACAATTTCCTGCATTGCCTCACCATCGAATGTCAGATGATGGCGCGGGCTTGCGGCAAGACCGACGTGCACAGTCTGGAGCCCGAGGATCTGGCCGCCCTCACCATGGAGGCCTCGGCGCTCGCCATGGTGCCGCTCGCGGGTTCGCAGTACACGGTCGGTCGGCCCGATATGACCCGCTATTGAGGTGAGACCATGGCCAAAGTCACCGAGCTCAGCAAATACGCGCAAGCCAAGAAGACGGCGAAGCCGGGCAAGCCGGCCGCCAGGGGGGTCGGAAAGTCCGCGGCGGCCAAGGCCGCCGCTGCCCGATCAGCAGCTCCAAGGAACGGCGCCCCCGCGGGTGCCAGGGACATCGATCACTTCATCAAGACGGCGGGTCTGGACACGCGGCGCGAGAAGGAAATCGGGCAGCACATCGGCTATCGCTACGATGTCAACCTGGTGCCGGACTACGGCCGGCTCACGCCCTTCCTCAGGAAGTACATGGAGGTGATGGGGTGGTCGGACCTCAACTGGCTTGAGGACGTGCACCTGGGCTATGAGGAAGGCAAAGCGGCGGTGTTCGATCGCAACGTGAATGGCTGGGTAATGGTACCCGAGGGTTTGAAGCTGCCGGACAACCAACAGGACCGCGACATGCTCGCGCGCGAGCTGCTCATCAAATTCCAGATGTCGCCGCGGCACCCACTGGTTGAGCTGAACAACGCTTATCGCAAGTTCTAATTGCTGTCGGGAGCGCCTGGGCACTTCGGCAGAGCGTCGTCAAGACGGACCCAGTGCAGTTTGCTCGCGACATGCCAGTGCTCTGTGGGCTGAATCGGGTTCGGATCATCGAGACTGCCCACCGTTAGCCACACTGTATCCGGATCGCTGTCGGAGACGAACGTCAAAGGGCTACCGCACACTCCGCAATGACTGCGAACCGTGTCCGCGGAAGAGCGATACTCGGCTGGGTTCCCCTTCGTAAAGCGAACGCTGCTGCTTGGGTAGGCGGCATACGTCAGGAACGCTGCCCCGCTGTGCCGACGGCACATTGAGCAATGGCAGTTCGCGACCTTGCGGCTCTTCCCCTTCGTTTCATATCGAACCGAACCGCAAAGGCATCCGCCCTGAAGGATCTTGTGGTCCATTGCTACCTCGCAGCCTAGGTCTGGGCCCGGTAAGCCGAGGCATGGGACCAGTCCGGTCGGAACGAGACGATCTGCACGCCGGCGGGGAGCCGGGGGTTGAACAGGCGGTTGTGCCACAGGGTCGCCTGATGGAAAGTGTCTGACTCGGCAAGTCGTGCCACGGTGCAGGGAATGCGGTAACCCTGTGTGTACTGCTCGAAGTCGAGGAGGCAGTGAGCTTCGCTCAGCAGCTGCGCCGCGAGCCTCGATTCCGGCCCGAATAGCGCCGTGATGAGATCCGCGAAGCGCGTCGGATCCTGAAAATAGCTCCCCTGCAGTATCTCGAGCATGTTGTCGTAGCGCTCGACGGGATCGTGCGTGCGCAGGTACTGATAGCGGAACAGCTGGGTGCTGTGCGCGGGTTCGGATTCGACGATGAGCGTGACGATGCCCGCGGCGAGTTCGTCTCCGTTGCGGCTCAGGACGCGCGGGCGCATTCCCGAGGTGGGACGGCCGCCCTCCTGGCGCGCCGCCAGCTGCCTGATCCGGCACTGCCAGCCCACGAACTCACGGCACAAAGCCGCAGCAGCGATGCTGCTGAGCACAACGTTGTCGGGCAGGCGTCCCACCGAGCCGTTCCCGTGAGCATGCTATTGATAAATCGCGAGCCGGTGGCTGACGTACACGACCAGGGCACCGGCGACGAGCGTCACGTACGGCCAGATCCCGGCGCGGGTCACGACCTTTTCCCCTGAACCCAGCTCCAGATCTTCCCTCATCGCGATCGGGAAAATGCCCTTGTCGCGCAGATAGTGTCGGTACATGAACACCGGCAGTATCAGGGCGGCGAACAGCAGCCCCGTCTTCAGGGTGCCCGACCCGTAGACATCGGCACCCATGCCCATGAAGGTCAGGTTGACGAAGGACAGAACCGCACCGGCGGCGATGAGCCAGGAGGGTGCCCGCCAAGGGCGTTCCTGCCGCGGCCGGTCCGCTCGATGGATCCAGCCTGCATTCAGGTTCAGGAAGTTGAATATCAGGTATCCGACGTTTGACGCACCCAGCACGAACACGTAGTCCGACATGAGCAGCAGGAGCAGATTGAAGCCCAGATTCGTCAGCATCGCGTTGGTCGGCGCGCCGTGCTTGTTCACCTTCGACAGATACCCGGGCAACCATCCATCCACCGATGCCTGATAGAGGGTGCGCGAAGACCCTGCCATGGAAGTCATGATCGAGAGGACTATCGAGAGAATCAGCATGACGACCAGCACCGCGCCGATCAGCTCACCGGCATGGACCATCCGGGCCATCACCCTGGCTACACCCATGCCGCTGTAGATATCAGGGGCCAGCATGCCGGAGTAGGTCGCGGGAACAACGACCGCTCCGTGAGTATCGAGCACCGCGGGTTTCACCAGCTCGCCCAGGCCGAGAAAGCCCTGGAACGCGAACGGCACGAGCGTATAGACCAACACGCACAACAGCCCGGAGTAGAAGATCGCCTTGAACGTATCGGTCTTGGGATTCTTGAATTCCCCCGTGTAGCACACCGCCGTTTCAAAACCGTACGTGGACCAGGCCGCGAGGAACATGCCGCCGGCAATCAGAGTCCAACCGGCGCGATCCCAGCTCCCATCCACTACATTGCCGCTCGCGTCGTGAGCGATCGGCGCAAGCGGGAAGAAATGCACCTGTACCATGTCACCCGTCAGTATCGGCATCACGCCGATCAGGATCAGAGGGATAACGGCCGAGATTCCCAGGATCTTGGTGGTATTGGCCGAACGCAGGATCCCGCCGTCCTGAATGGCCTTCACGGCCAGCATGATGATCGTACCCAGGATGAAGGTCGCGTTAATTCGCAGGCTCAAGCCGCTCTTCAAGCCGCCGAGATCGAGCAGCGTCCACTGCCAGGTGTTGATGACCGAATCGGGTGCAAAGAGTCCATTGAGGATGTAACCGGCCGCGAGTCCCGAGCCGATGGCCTGCACGGGGGACCACGCAAACCAATTGCACCACACCGACACCGGAGCCACGAGCTTGCTGTAGCGAACCCAGGCGATCGCGCCGTACACCGATGTGCCGCCGGCCTTGTGCGGGAACAGGCCGGCGATTTCCGCGTAAGTCATCGATTGCACGAAGCCGAGGCCGATGGAGACCATCCACACCACCCAGGACGGCTTGCCGACCGTGGCCGCGACCGCGCCGATGGAGAACAGCACGAGCGGCGGCACACCGCTTGCCACCCAGAATGCGCCAGTCCAATCGATGCCGCGCTCGAGCCCGGCCGACTTGGGCTGCGCCCCGCTGCTCGCTGCAGGTAAATCGTTCGCGGTGCTGCTCAAGTTTGCGCCCTGTCGGTCGAAGATCGCGATACTCGACTCTGCCATACCGTAACGACGAATAACACACTCACGGATACTGTCCGCCGGTCGCATCGTTGCCTCCATCGACCGGAAGGTTGGCACCGGTGACGTAGCTCGCGCGGTCGGAGGCGAGGAACTGCACGCACCAGGCCACCTCGCTCGGTGAGGCGAGCCGCCGCAGGGGAATTCCCGCCGCCAACTCCTGCAGATTCCGCTGCGGATCGCCGCCCTTCTTGGAGAGAATATCGTCCACCATCTGCGTGTGAATCTCGCCGGGACAAACCGAATTCACGCGAATATTGTCGCGCGCGTGATCCAGCGCCATGCAGCGCGTGATCTGCACGACCGCTCCTTTGCTGGCGCAGTAGGCGAGGTGGTTGGGTTCGCCATTGAGACCCCACTCGGAGGCAATGTTCACGATCACGCCTCCTCCCTTCTGCTTCATGTGCCGAATCGCGGCACGGCTCAGGTAGAACAATGCGTTCACATTCACGGCCATGGTGTCGAGCCACTGCTCATCGGTCGTATCGACCGCGGTGGCGCTGTAGAGAATCCCGGCGTTGTTTACCAGCACATCGAGGCCACCCAGGCGCTCGATCGTCTCGGACACCAGGCGATCGCAAGCACCCGCGGCGCGCACATCGACCGCGGTAAACTCGGCGCGACCGCCCGCGGCCCGGATCGCCTGCACTACCTTGCGCCCGCGCGGCTCGTTGCGGCCGCAGACCATCACTGCCGCGTCCGACTCGGCAAAGACCCTGGCGCAGGCCTCGCCTATGCCAGTCGTTGAGCCCGTCACCAGAACTACCTTGCCCTTGAATCTCATCTGACAGCCCTCCCCTTGCGCTGCTTGTCCGGCAGGCGGTCGCGGTCTCCGAGTCGTCTTCAGCTCACTTCGACACGCGGCCGCGCATCGCCCCGCTTGGGGAACGTCTCTTGTCCCCACACCTGGCGCTCTCGAATGAACGGCAGCGGATACTGCGGATGCGGTGAGTCGAACTCCCGCGCCAGCCGATGCCCATCGAAGATCGCATTGAGGATCTGACGCGGCGCGTGACAATCGCCGATGCGGTACACGGCCTGGACATCGTTCTTCTGCCACTCGGCGCGTCGCGACTTGAGTTGGGCGTACAACTCACCGTTCGGCACGCGCGAGGTCACGAGCACGAGCGCATCACAATCGAGATACACCAGGGCGTTGCTGCTGCGGCGTCCCCAACGGCCCGGCTCGAGCTCATAAAGCTCAGCGCTGTCGCGGTATAGATAAAAGAGCGCGAGCCTTCCCGGCTCGAAGGCGTGCGCCCAGTGATTGGTGAGGTGCCTGACGTGCTTCTCGTGCAGCATTCTCTTGTTGTTGGCGAGCTCCATGGTGTACTTGGAGAATTCGGCGACGTCGTTCATGTTGGTGACGAGCGTTACCTGCTTGCCGCGATCGGCGAGCAGTTCGGCCATCGCGATGCCGGTAAAATGCCCTTCGCCGTCGAGAACCACGACCCGCTCGCCGGGCACCTCCTTGCCGCGCATGATCTGCTCGGGCGTCAGTACGCTGGCGTGCGAAGCATCGACGCCGTGAATCGGTCGGTGCACCTCCGCTCCGAGCCCTACGGTTGACCAATGCGCACCCGTGGCAACCACCACCTTGTCCGCGCCGTATTGCAGGACCTCATCGGCGGTCATCGGGCTGACGCCCAACTGCACCTCGACATTGCGGAGCTTCGCCAGCTGGCTCTGGCGGTAACTGACGACCCGACCGAATTCGGAACAGCGCGGATAGCGCGCGACATCGCGCCAGTGCCCGCCGAGCTCTGGCGCGCAGTCCCGCAGATGGACCGTGTAGCCGCGCTTGCCGAGGACCATGGCGCACTCCATTCCGGCGGGGCCCGCTCCCACGACGAGCACCGAGCAGGGGTCGGCGGTCTGGTCGAACTGTTCCGGATGCCAGCCGCGGCGATATTCCTCGCCTGAGGTCGGGTTTTGCGTGCAGGAGAGCAACGCCTGCTGCTGCATCCGGGATACGCACAGATTACAGCCGATACACTCGCGGATGTCATCGAGGCGACCCGCGGCGATTTTGGCGGGCAGGAACGGATCGGCAATGCTCGGGCGCGCCGCGCCGATGATGTCGCATTGGCCGCGGTGCAGCGCTTCCACCATGTCATCGGGGCTGGTGAACCGGCCGTTGCTGACGACCGGCACCCGCGGGCCGACGATCGCCTTCACGTGCGACACGAAGGGCCGCATCCAGTTCGTCTGGCGAAAGCGCGAGCTCCCCGCATCCTCGCCCCATTCCTCGTAGTCGCCGATCTTGACGGCCCAAAGATCGCACACGCCTTCGCGATGCATCAGTTCGACGAAATGCAGACCTTCATCATGATGCTGAACCCGGAATTCGCCGTTGATCGTGTCGGTCTCGAAACGCGTCGTGACCGCCAGGCGATCGCCGACGGCACTCTTGAGCGCAGCCATGACCTCGATGTAGAAACGCGAGCGATTGGCGAGTGAGCCACCGTAGCGGTCAGTGCGTCGGTTATAACGGCGCTCGAGAAACTGCATCGGCAGCGTGCTGTCGGAGCCGGTGACCTCGACGATATCGAACCCCGCCTGCTCGGCGCGCTGCGCCGCGAGCACGTACATGTTGACGATCGCCTTGATGTCGTCCTCGTCCGCGGTCGCGTCGTACACCGCGCGCTCTGGAAACACGTTGGACGGCAAGCCGCTGGGTCCACGGGGCACCTCGCGCGACTCGAGGCAGGGTGAGTGCATGCCGTTGTACCAGAGCTGTACCCCCGCCAGGGACTGGTGCCTGTGGACCTCATCGCACATGTAGCGCAGATTGATGATGTCGCCCTGGTCCCACAGACGCGCCGAGTGCCAGGGATACTCGTCCGACTCCGGGTGGATCGAGCAGAACTCGGTGCAAACGACGCCCCAGCCGCCTTCGGCCTTCATGCCGCGAAAGCGCGCCTGAGTGCCCGGGCGCTCCGAGCCGTAACCCGTGCAGTGGGATGTCTGCCAGAAGCGATTGCGGCTGGTCTTGGGGCCGAAGCCGATCGGCTCGAGGAGAATGTCGTGCTTTGGATTTCGTGCCATGGTCGTATCTCACGAGCGGCCGATAGCGGCGATCACCTGGTCAAACCGACCGCAGCGGGAATCGCGCTGCAGGCAACGGGTGCTCGAGCTGATTCAGCACCTCTTGAACAGCGTGTTTGTCGCCGGCCGCTGCCAACTCGGCGAAACGCAGCACGGTCACCTCGTGGGTGACCATGAAATGGACGGCCGGCTTGTCGCTGTCCGGGGCCGCAGCCTCGAGCGCCTGATAACGCGCAATGTATGGCTTGACAAGCTCGGCGAGTTCGAGCATTGCCTGCCGCCACGACAATTGGTTCAGCTTGTCGGCAGCTTGAATGCCAGCCGCGCGCATGGCTTGATCCTCCACGACCGACAAGCCGAGACGCCAGAGCAGCGGACGGAGTCGGACCTTCGCTTCGCCCTCCAGTTGCAGCAGGAGCGCCATGCCGTACGCATGCTCCTGCGGACACCTCGCCAGGAGGGTTGAGAAGAGTCCCTCGCCGATGATCTCGGCCTGGTACAGCTCGGTAACGCCGGCGTGATACTCCTCGATGCGCATGGTGCGATACCCCGTTATTGTCTGGGGGCGTTGTCAACGCCGGGGCATCGACACGCCCGCTTGTGGCTGCTGCAGAATTGCTGCAGTTTGATGCTATCACGCGTCAGCATCCAGGGGACCGAACGTGCACTCACAATCTCGTCATCGCAGGCCCGGCACGCTGCTGGTACTCGCGGCCCTCGGCGTTGGCTGCTCAGCGTCGGCGGCGCGCGCCGGGCAAACCTACGCGCCGTCCGATACGACGATGGGCGGCCAGACGATTACACTCAACGGCCATGATCTGACCATCGGGCAGATAATAAGTGTGGCGCGCCATGGCGCGCAGGTGCAGTTGAGCACCGACGCTCGGCAACGGCAGGCCGACAACTACGGGCTGCTGCTCGAGGCCACGGCCGAGGGTGTACCTATTTACTGGTTCAACCGCGGCACCGCCGACAACCGCGAAACCGTCCTGTTCTCCGGGGACGCCATGTCGGCCGAAAACAGGTCCCGAATCCGGCAGTGGCAAGCCGACCGCTTTCGTCGCGGCGCCCACGCGGGTTTCGGTCCCGAGGTCATGGACGAAGAGATCGTTCGCGCGATGATGGTGGTCAGGGCAAACGCCATGACTTACAACGCGCCGAGTCCGCAAGTCAGTCAGATGCTGCTCGATCTGCTCAACAACCGGGTCACGCCCGTCGTGCAGTCGCGCGGTACGGTCGGTGAGGGCGACCTCGCGCAGCTCGCCAACGTCGCAGGAACGATGGTGGGCGCCGGCGAGGCCTATTATCAGGGCGCGCGCATGCCGGCCCAGAGAGCTCTGGCGCAGGCCGGATTGAAGCCGATCGAGCCGTTCGCGGCCGACGATAACGCGCTGATCAGTGGCAATGCCTACGCAACCGCCCAGGCCGCTCTCGCGGTCCACGACGCACGCGACGCGCTTGAGTGGGCCGATCTCATCTATGCCATGGACCTCAACGGCATGAACAGCAGCATCACGCCGCTCAGCACGGTGGTGCAGCTGGACCGGCCCGGCCGCTGGCTCAATTGGGATGCAGCGCGTGTGCTCGACATGATCAGGGGCAGCTATCTCTTCGACGCCGACCCCAAACGGATCATCCAGGATCCTGAGAGCCTGCGGGCGTCATCGATCCGCCAGGCGGCGGCCTGGGAGGAATGGGCGGCGCTGCGCGACGCGGTACTGTTTCAGGCCAACACCTCCGACCACAATCCCGCGGTACACGTGGGCCTCGGGCCGCAGGACTCGTGGGAGCTTGCGACACCGCAGATGATGAAGTACTTCGTCAAGGGTGGGCCATACAGTCATGGCCAGCACGGTTATATTGTCTCGAATGCGAACTGGGACCCCTACCCGATGGCCAACAAGCTCGAGAATTTTGTCATCGCTCTCGCCAACATGGACGTCGCCATCATGCTGCGGATCGAACGCTTTCGCAGCCCGTTCTTCACCGTCATCTCGCCTTCGGATGTGCTGCCGCAGTGGGTACGCCACGACAGTGGCTACATGCCTGCCGACTTGCAGCAGGAGATTCAGGGTTTGACCAACCCCGTGGCGCCCTCTGGCAGCGCGCTCGAGACTAACGTGGAGGACTTACAGTCCCAGACACGCCTCAAAGTTCAGCGTGCCCGACAAGCCGTCTCCGTCACGACGGATCTGCTTGCGCTCGACCTTCTCGAAGCCGGTCTTTGGCTCGATGTTCGTAACAAGCAGGACCCGAGCCGCTCGTTCGGGTCGGCTGCCACGGCTGCGTGGCTCGCCTTCCGCAAACGCGTACCGCCGGAGGAGGCGCTGGCGAATCCACCGACCGAGTCGCGACAGATGATCGCCGCAGCGTTCGTGAAAGCAACGCCGGCCTCAACGTTCTACCGCGGCACGAACCCGCCCGGAGTTAGTCAGTGGTAGGTCGCGAGAAACGGCGTCCGGTACCCGCTTCGCGTCCACAGAATGGGGAAAAAGCTCTCGTCCATTGTCGTGTCCCCGACACGACGGTAGCGGCTGTAGATGTAGCTGACCTCGGTTGGATGGAACCGCGCCGCCGATGACAAGCAATGGGTGACCAGCGAACGTCGCGGTTGCGAGCCGCGGTTGACGTCTGAGCCGTGCCAGGTGCCGCCAGCATGGAACGCGCATCCGCCCGCCGGAACCTCGATCGGGACCAGCTCGACGCTGGCGCCAACCGAGGCTGCGGCCTGGCGAAGGGCATCGCGGTAGTCGTCGGGCGCGTGGAACTGCCCGAGCGGCGGAAATCGTCCCCAGCGGTGAGAGCCGCGCGCGTACTCGATTGTGCCGCCGGCGGCGGATGTGTCGTCGAGTGCCATCCAGCAGGTGACGAAGCCTGAAGGGACGACCCAGTGGCAGTAGCTGTCGTCCTGATGGAAGCCGAGGGCCTTGGCGCCCGGCGGCTTCGAGAGCACGTTATCCTGGCCGATGCGCGCGCCCGGCCACCCCGCCAGCGTCGCGCACAGGCGGCCCACTTCCTCTTTGAGCACGATCCGAGCAATGGTCCGGTCGGACTTCCAGCCGTTGCAGATCTGCCGCGTCCGATCCTCCGGGTCCCGCCCCTCGCGCCAGTTCCATTCGTCCGGATACAGGCCGGTCTCGAACTCGCCGCGGAACAGCGGCTCGAATCGCGTCCGTGCGAGCGCAACCTCCTCCGCGCTCAGGAAGCGATTGAGAATCAGGAATCCGTCCGTGTTGAACTGCTCGATCTGAGCAGGGGTGAGCTGCACCATTTGGATTAAATACTGTCACGCGGGCGGTACCGAAAGTTGCCCAAAGTCACCCAACAAGGTGCCGGACGACCGGACGCTCATGTAAGATACTGATTATATTGGCGTCCCGAAGGGGATTCGAATCCCTATTACCGCCGTGAAAGGGCGCATGCACGATCCGAAGCGCCTACTGCACTTCCCGAATCTGCTGAACGCGCGCGATCTGGGCGGCTATCCGACCGTGGATGGGGCACATACGCGCTGGCGCTCACTGGTGCGCGCGGACGATCTCTCGCAGTTGACCGCGGAGGGCGTGCGGGCGCTCGCAGACTACGGCATCGAGACCGTCTTGGACCTGCGCTGGCCGGAGGAAGCGGCCCTGCACCCGAGCCCGGTACCGTCGGGACTGCCGCAGGTACGTTACCAGCGCATCTCGCTCCTGACGCACACCGAGGATGAATGGCGGCTGCGCAGCCGCGACGTCGTCAAGGAGCTGTGGAAGTGCGAAGTGCTCGAGCACGTGCGCGTCGAGCTGCACCACGTGCTCAGCGCCATCGCGGCCGCACCGGCGGGTCCGCTACTGTTTCACTGCGTCGCCGGCAAGGACCGCACTGGCCTGATCGCCGCGCTGCTGCTGGCACTCGCGGATGCCGAACCGCAGGCGATCGCGCGCGACTACGCCATGAGCTCGGCGAATCTTCGCGACGGCTATCTCAAGCGCTACTCCGAGGCCGACCCGCAGCGCATTCTTGAAGCGCTGCGCTGCCCCGAGGAGGGGGCATACAACATGCTGCAGTTTCTCGCCGCGGCGGGCGGAGTGCGCGCCTACCTGGCGCACATCGGCCTGCAGGAGGATGAGATCGAGCGCCTGCGTGGGCGGCTGCGGTGAGGCCGCCGCGCGCCAGGAGGCCCCTATCGCTGCAGGCGCTGAGCGATCAGTCCCGACCAGGGCGGGAGCGACCACGCGTTCGCGCCGCCCACCGCCTCGAGCACACGCCAGCTCCCGGGGGGCGCGGGGTCGAGCGTGTGCGGCCCGCGGCCGAAGTTAAAGGTGCACAGCAGTTCCTCGGCGGCGTGGGCACGCTGGAAAATCAGAATCTCAGCTTCTGCTTCGATGATCCGCATGGTGCCGTCACGCAGCGCCGGCAGGCGGTTTCTGAGGGCGATGAGGCGGCGGGCCAGGGCTAACTGAGAATTCGGCTCGACCTCCTGCCTGTCCACGGCCAGTGGCAGGTGCGATTCCGCCACCGGCAGCCAGGGACGCCCGCTCGAGAATCCGGCGTTCGGTGCGTGCGCGGCCCAGGGCATGGGAGTGCGTGCGCCGTCGCGCCCCAGGATTCCTGGCCAGTTGGTGATCGCCTCGGGATCCTTCAGGTCGGCAAACCCGAGAACGGCTTGCGGCAGGCCAAGCTCCTCTCCCTGGTAAAGGAAGATGTTCCCGCGCAGGCTGACGAGCAGCAACATCGCCGCCCGCGCACAGGCTCTGCGGTCGGCGGGCTCGGCCCAGCGGGACACCGCACGCGGCGCGTCGTGATTGGAGAAGGCCCAGCTCGGCCAGCCTGTGGTGCCGTCTGCGGGCCACGCCTCGATTGCACTGCGCACCAGTTGCGGTGAGAGCGTGTCCGCATACAGGAAGTTGAAGCCGTAGGCGGTGTGAAAGCGGTTGGCGCCCGCGGTAAATGATTTCATTGCGGATTCGCCGTCCTCTCCGCCGACCTCCGCGACCGTGAAGCGCTCGCCATAGCTGTCGGTGAGTGAGCGCACCCGCTCGATGAATCGTACGATATCGGGGTGGGACTTGTTGTTGCGCGGCTGCTGGAAGTCCACCGGGCGGGTGCGGATCCTGCCGTTTGCAGGTGACGGCGGGTTATCCGTCAGCTCAGGATCGTGCATCGCGTAGTCGATGGCGTCGACCCGGAATCCGTCAACGCCGCGCTCGAGCCAGAAGCGCGCGCACTCGAGCAATGCGTCCTGCACGGCGGGGTTATGGACGTTCAGGTCGGGCTGCTCGCTCAGGAAATTATGAAGATAGTACTGCCCGCGGCGCGCATCCCACGCCCAGGCGGGACCCCCGAACACCGACTGCCAGTTCGAAGGAGGCGAGCCGTCCGCTTTGGGATCCGCCCATACATACCACTCGGCCTTGCAATTGGTGCGGTCCGCGCGGCTCTGCCTGAACCAGGGATGCTGTTCGGAAGTGTGCGAGTAGACCTGATCGATGATGACCCGCAGACCCAGGGCATGCGCCCTCTCCAGCAGGTGAGCGAAATCCTGCAGGGTTCCGAAGCTCGGATCGACGCTGCAGTAATCGGCGACGTCGTAGCCGAAGTCCCGCATCGGCGAGCTGAAGAACGGGCACAGCCAGATCGCATCCACGCCCAGCGAGGCAACATACGCCAGCTGGGCGGTGATGCCGGGCAGATCACCGATCCCATCCCCGTTCGAGTCGGCGAAGCTGCGCGGGTAGATCTGATAGATGCTCGCCCCGCGCCACCACTCCCGCCCGGCGCTCACGGCCCCACCCCCGCTGCGCACACGATGTAGTCCAACGGCGGGACCTCGACGTGGTAGCTCCCCGGCACGCTGGCGCTCGGTTCGCACGAGCCCACGAGGGAGAAGAAATTGCCGGAGCTGGCGTCGATGGTCACCTGTGCGTTGACGGCAGTGGTCGAGGTGTTGAACGCGATCAGCAGCTCGCGGCCGCTGTGCGGGTCGAGGCGTGACACGGCAAACAGCCCCGGCGCGTTCGCATCGGCACGCACCAGCTGCGCTCCGTCTCGCAGTGCGGCGTGGCTGCGGCGCAGGCTCGCGAGCCGTGCGATCGCGCGGTACAGCGGGTGCTCGCGGTTGAAGCTGGCGTGCGCCGTGCTGGCACCGGTGCCCAGCAGCGGCTCGCTGTTGTAGGAGGCGACCCGACTCGCGAACATGTCCTGGCGGGCATCCTGGTCGCCACCGCGACCTGCGAATCCCTGCTCATCACCGTAGTACACCACCGGCACTCCGCGCAGCGTGAACAGCATGGCGTGCGCCAGCAGCACCCGCCGTAGTACCTCGTCGGCGGCGATTCCCGGGCGCGCGGCGCGCACGAAATAGGCGAACCGTCCTTGATCGTGATTGCTGATGAAGGTGGGCAGTTGCCGCGCCGCTGCCGCACCTCCTTCATAGAGTGCGTCCTGCCCGAACAGCCGCGTCAGTACCTCGGTGCCCTGCGAGCCGGCGACGGTGGCGCGCAGCGCTGCGGCAAACGCGAAATCCAGCACCGCCGGCAGCTTGTCGACCCGCGTGTGCAGGGCGAGCGGCGCGGCATCCGCGGCCGCAGTGTGCACTTCCCCGAAGATGTGGAAATTGGCAATGCCCCGGGCCCGGGCGCGCGCCAGCATGGCCGGCACGAAGGCCTGCCAGAACTCCGGGTTGACGTGCTTGGCCGTGTCGATGCGGAACCCGTCGATGCCGTACTCGTCGATCCACGCGCCGTAGATATCGATGAATCCCCGTACCACGCGCGGGTTCTCGGTCATGAGATCGTCGAGTCCGAAAAAATCCCCGAACGTCGAGCTCTCGCCGCTGAAGGTCGAGTTGCCGCGGTTGTGGTAGTAGATCGGGTCATTCAGCCAGTCAGGAACCTTGACGTGCTCTTCACCCCGCGGCACGTAGGGCGTGTAGGCGTAGTCGGCGCGCGTGAGATTCGCGAAGTTCTCGGCCGTCTGATGCTGCGCGTAATCCCCCAGGAAGCCGCTGTTGATCGGCTCACCGTGCAACCCGCCGCGTCTCTGGTAGGGGTAATCCGCGTGTGAGCGATAGGGACAGGACCGGGTCGGGCATTCGCGATAGGCGATCACGTCCGCAGTGTGATTGACGACGATGTCCAGGTAGAGCTTCAGGCCGCGCCCGTGCACGGCCTCCACCAGCGCGTGAAAATCCTGGTTGGTGCCGAAGTGCGGATCGACGCGGGTAAAGTCCGTGATCCAGTAGCCGTGATAGCCGGCCGATTCCGCGCCTGCAGCGCCCTGCACGGGTTTGTTCCTGAACACCGGCGCGACCCAGACCGCGGTCGCACCGAGTCCCTGGATGTAGTCGAGCCGCGAGATCAGGCCCTTGAGATCCCCGCCGTGATAGAAAGCCTTGTCGCTCGGATCGAATCCCGTCGCCAGCCGCCCGCCGGACAGCCCTCCCCTGTCATTGGAGGGATCTCCGTTCTCGAACCGGTCGGGCAGCAGGAAGTAGATGACCTCGTCCTGCGGCGGACGATCGCGGAACGCCGTTGCGCCGCCGACATCCGGGCCAGCGACCGCCGCCAGCGCCGCAGGTGCGAGACTTAAGCGGAGCGTCGCCAGCAGCAGCCACAGCGCTGTACGGATGGTCATATGGTTTGTCGGGGCCGGGCGAGGCCTTCTGCAAAGAGGCGACCCCGCCGCTTAGGCTCGGCGGGGGTCTAAGGGAGCGATCAGTGAATCACTCTATGCGATAGTTGACTCCAAACAGGAACTGCCGCCCGTACAGCTGGAAGTCGATCTGCTGCGACTCGGAGCTCTGGTAAGCGATGTAGGGCGAATTGAACATGTTGTTGATCTGGAACAGCAGCGAGAGTCCGTGGAGGCGGTCGCCGAACTCGTAGCCGGTCTGAAAATCGGTGATCTGGTCACCATGGACGAACTTGAACGCACGGTCGTTTGCGAAGTTCGTGACCTCGCCGATGTACTTGGAGCGCGCGCGCGTTGAGATGCGCGCGGAGTAGCCCGCATTCTCATAGTAGAAGGTCGCGCTCCACACGGTCTTGGACAGTCCCGGCAGCGGTATGTTGCCGAGATTGTTGCCCGAGATGACGTTGGTGCCGTTGGCATCCTGGACCGTGATGTTGCTGTCGGTCTGCGCAATGCTCAGGATGGTGCCGAAGTGGCGCAACGCGTCGGAGATCATGTCGCCCGGGAGCGATGCGGTGAGCTCGATGCCCTTCAGGTTGCCGCCCTGGCCGTTCACCGGCCCCGACAGCAGTCCGATGTTGCTCTGCGGCGGGCAGGGCGGGCCAGCCGGGCAGGTGATGCTCGCTGGCAGCGTCGACAAGAACGTGCCGAAGTCGTGAGGGTTGGTTTCGTTGAAGATGTAGCTCTTCAGCTTCTTGTAGAAAACCGCCCCCGAAACGTACGCCTTGCCGCTGAAATACTTCTCGTACGAGAGATCCGCTGCATCGGCGCGCCACGGGTCGAGCCTGGGATTGCCGGTGCTGCCGTTGGGGTGCAGCACGCCGCCGCTGGTGATGGTCCCGATCTCCTGAGACGCCTTGAGCTGATCCATGCGCGCACGCGCTACTTCCTTCGCCAGACCGAGGCGCACCGCCTGCTGCTCGGGCAGCGCGAACACCAGGTTGATCTCCGGCAGCACGTCCGTGTACTTCTTGCCGTCGGTGAAGGGAGTGACCGCGTTGGTCACCGAGTTGTGGAAGAACGAATTGGAACTCTGATCGGTGCCGATGACCTGAAGGCCGACATTACCTTTAAGCGTCACACTCGATGAGAGCACGTGGTTCAGGTCACCGCGGATGTAGGACGTGGTGAGCTTCTCCTTGACGGTCCACCATTTGCCGATGAGATACGACAGGGTCGTGGGATCCCCGTACACGATCGGCTTGTAGTACGCCGCCATGACCGCCGGCACATCCCACGCCAGCACCGAGGGCGCTCCCGCATACGACAGGTTGGTCGGCGACAGCAGGTACTGTGAAGAGATCTGGGTGAACCCGCCCGCCAGGGTCGAGAGGCCGCTCTCGGGTGATTTCTTGTCCTTGGAGCGATCCGCGTAGTTGACGCCGAACGCAACCAAATCGAACCAGCCGTTCAGCTCGCGCGACACGTCGATGCGCGCAGACTTGAGCTCGTCCTGAATGTGCGGCTTCTTGACATAGCCCGTCCCATAGATCGTTGGGCCGATCTGCACCTGGGTCGGGTCGGTGTAGTTTCGCTGGAAAGTGAGCGAGGGCATCGACGTGCCGAACAGCGCAAATTGACCCGTGTCGTATTGATTCAGAGGCGGATTCGTGCCGTTGGGGATCGGCACGTACTCGGCATTGTTCTCGGGCTGGAACTGATCGCGCGTGGCGCGCGAGTAGCTCACGTCGCCCGCCAGATTCCAGCCGCCACCCGACCACTTGTTGTTCCAGCCGGTCGCGAAAATCTTGTCGTCGGTGATGAACTGGAAGTTGCGCACCAGCGGCAGAACCGTGCTCAGCGTGCCGGCGACAGTGGAGTTCTCCCGGATGGTCGGGTTAGTGATACCGATCGGCGTGCCCCCCGGTACGTTGGGGTCGCCACTGGCCGGATATCCACTGACGTTCACCTCGAGGCTGCGTGCGTTGTCCTTCTCGTGACTCTTGGTGTAGTAGAGATCGAGTATGCTGGTGAAGGAATCGACCGGCCGCCACTCGAGCGCGGCCATCGCGCCGTCACGGGTGTTGCTCCCCATATCGGTGCGCACCTTCATGCCGTTGGTGGTGAACACACCCGCATTCGCACCCCAGGGCTCGTAGGTTCCGAACCCTTCAGTCGCCAGCGGGGAATTGAGGCGTGCAATCCCGAAAGTGACCCCGAGGCTATGGTCCATGAACTGATCGATGTACGAGAAGCTGGCGCGGTAGCCTTTGTCGGTGGAGTCCGCCCCCAGGCCACTGTCTGAATTGCGCTCGCCGCGTACGTTGAAAGCCAGGGCGCGCTTGCCGAATTCGAGCGGTCGAGCGGTCCGCAGGTCGATCGTTCCGGCGAGGCCCTGGCCTATCAGGTGCGCGTCCGGGGTTTTGTAAACCACGACGGAGCTCAGCAGCTCCGACGGGTACTGATCATATTCAATGCTGCGGTTGTCGCCGGTGCTCACCTGCTCGCGGCCGTTCAGCAGCGTGGTGGTGAAGCCGGGATCCGTGCCGCGCAGGCTGATCGCCGAAGCACGGCCTTCAGCTCGCTGGGAGGTCAGTCCTGGCAGGCGCGCGATCGACTCGGCGATACTGGTGTCGGGCAGTTTGCCGATGTCTTCGGCGGAGATTGCCTCGACGATGCTGCCCGAGTTCTCCTTCAGCTTGATCGCATCCTCGATGCCGCGGCGGATGCCAGTGACGACGACTTCCTGCACTGGCTCGCCCGCAGCAGGAGCATCCTGCGCGGCGACCGGCACGGCGAAAGTGATCACGAGCGGGGCCCACGACAAGGGCAACGAAAGCATGGCGCGCAGCGCGGTGCGGACGGTAACAGTCGGCATCTGGTGACTCCCCTTACAAATCGAAATGCATTTGATGTTTGCAAGCCGCCGGTTTCACCCTCCGGTGACCGTGATGGTCTGCAGCGAATGTTCGGTGGACTCCGAGCCTGTCCCCGGCTGCTCCTGTGAGTAGGCGGGACTCGCCGCAGCCAGCGACAGCATCAGGCTGCAGGCCGGACGACACCAATCGCACGTGCTGTAAACGATCCACGCTCCTTCCCCCCTCAGATTGTGGTGCGCCGCAGACGGCGGCGGACCCAGATTCCCCGCGCTCCAGGGCACGGGTCAGCTTATCGACCCGTCCCGACGGATCGGAAGGCTCGGCATACGTATTCATCTGAAAAACAGGGGCTTGGTGCGCTGAGCGGCGCCCGCACCGAGGGCTTCCAGGCCGCGTCCCTGATCCGGGTCTTTTGGATCTATACTGGGGTGTTGCGGAAGGGGGACGAACCAGTGAGTCACGAGAAAGCTCACGGGCGTGTGCCGAGCAAGGCCACGTCCTTTGACATCGCGTATCAAGCCGGCGTGTCCCAGCCGACCGTGTCGCGCGCTCTGCGTGGCAGCCCGCAAGTGAGCGAAGAAACGCGCAAGCGTGTGCTCGCGGTTGCGCAACAGCTGAACTACAAGGTCGACAAGAACGCGTCGAACCTGCGGTTCCAGCACTCCAACACACTGGCACTGCTGATCTTCGAGGACCCGACCCCGGATGACTCCGCGATCAATCCGTTTTTCGTGTCGATGCTGGGTTCGGTGACGCGCGCCTGCGCGCAGCGCGGCTATGACCTGCTGGTCTCGTTCCAGCAGCAGTCGGGGAACTGGCACGAGGAATACGAGGACAGCAGAAGGGCCGACGGCCTGATACTCCTGGGCTACGGCGACTATCTGCAGTACCGGATACGGCTCGAGCGCCTGACCGCGCAAGGCACGCATTTCGTGCGCTGGGGTGCCGTGCAGCCCGGGCAGCCGGGACTGTCGATCGGCTCCGACAATTGCCAGGGCGGCTACGAGGCCGCGCGCCACCTCATCGGCCTGCGCCGACGCAAGCTCGCTTTTCTCGGTGGCGCCTCGCGAGGCTGCCCTGAATTCCTCGATCGGTACCGCGGCTTCCTGCGAGCCCTCGGTGAGGAACACGTCCCCGCAACCCCTGCCCTGCAGGTGGACGCCATCACCACGGAAGAGGCGGGGTACGCGGCGGCCACCGAGCTGCTGAGGCGTGGTATTGCGTTTGACGCGATCGTCGGTGCGAGCGACCTCATCGCGCTCGGCGCGATGCGCGCCCTCAAGGAGCATCGGATCGATGTGCCCACGGAGGTCTCCGTGGTCGGCTTCGATGACATCCCGGCGGCGGGGCTCGCCAACCCTCCGCTGACCACCATCGCGCAGAATACCCGTCTCGCAGGCGAGGTGCTGGTCGACACTCTCCTCAGGCAGATCCGCGAGGAGCCCGCAGAGGCGCGGATGTTGCCTACGCGCCTGGTGGTGCGGCGCTCATGTGGTGCGGGCGCGGTTTGCCCCGATCCGGTCGCGCTCCCGGGACCGTAGCGATTCGCTCGCGGGCAGATCGCGGCAGGCGGCGGCTAATTTGGCGGCGAACTGGTCAATCGCCAGGCGCGCGTCAGCCCACGGATCGAGCGAAGCGGAGCCCTGGACGAGCGTGGGGGCAAAGTGGCGGTAGGTGACCACGGCGACCACGTGCTGCTTGGCGTCGCGCACGTAGCCGATCAACGCCGCGCCACCGAGATACTTTGTCTGCACCGCATCCACGGCCGGATCATCGTTCACCTGCTGGCGGGTCGGATGGGTGGGCGCGAGGTCCTGCACCATCACCGTGGCCGCGAGGCTCGCGGGCATGGCGACCCGCCCGGTTTCGCGCGCCAGCGCCGCGAGAATCGCCGCGCGCAACGCAGCAGTCTCAGCGGTGCCATAGCGCTGCAGTTTCGTCGTGACAGGCGGCGCGAAGTCGATCGTGACCGCCGACAGTTCCCCGGCGAGCGCCAGCGGCGCGAGCAGCAAACCGGCGGCGATCGAGATCCGGCCAATGTGTAGCAGGGACGGCAATCACGTAACTCCCGATGATTGGGCAAGTCAGGCCGCGCGAAGTTCACGCCCGCCGTCGCGTTCGGGGGCCGGTTGCGGGACGCGCAGGACCAGCAGCCCGGCCAGCACGAAGCTGAGGCCGCCGAGCACCAGCGCGTAGATCGGCGCGCCGCCAAACATCACCCGCAACAGGAATCCGAGCACGCTCGCCGCGACCAGCTGCGGAATGACGATGAAGAAGTTGAATACGCCCATGTACAGACCCATCTTCTGCGCCGGCAGGCTGTCCGACAACAGCGCGTAGGGAAGCGAGAGTATGGACGCCCACGCGAAACCCATCCCCACCATGGCGAGCAGCAGCCAGTGCGGGTCGCGGATCACGAGGAACGACAGCAGCGCCCCAGCCCCCAGCCATACGTTGATCAGATGACTGGCGCGCAGGCCGAACCTGCGCACCATCAGGGGAATGACGGCCGCGGCGAGCGCGGCAAAGCCGTTATAGGCCGCGAACAGCACGCCCACCCAGTTGGCGCCCCGGTTGAACGCAGCCGAGTGAGGATCGCCGCTGCCGTAGTGCACCTGGGCCACCGCTGCGGTCGCATAGATCCACATGGAGAACAGCGCCAGCCACGAAAAAAACTGCACCGGCGCGAGACGCCGCATCGTCTGCGGCATGGTCGCAAGATCGCCCATGATGCTGGCGAACATCCCCGGCGGGACGCCCCGGCCGTGGAGCCACTGCGCCACACCCCACAGCAGTGCACCGGCACACAGCAGATACAACTGCGGATCCAACCTCCAGAGAGCAACCAGGGTGAGCCCGGCCAGTCCGGCGAGACCCCAGGCAAGACCCTTGCGGCGCTCGCGCCGCGGGTCGAGGGGTTCGGTCGCGCCGACGGGCGCGGCATCGTCGAAGGACAACAGCGCCTGCGGCGGATATTCACGCGAGCGCAGCGTGGTCCAGGCGATGGCGAGCAGCAGCACGCCGGCGCCGATCTCGAAGGCGTAGCGAACCGTATCCGGTATCCCCACGCTGGCAGTCGCGGCGGTGTGGTTGCTGACGCCCGCCCGGTCGAGGAGCCATGGCAGCATGCCCGCCACCACGGCGCCGACACCGATGAAGAAGCTCTGCATCGAGTAACCGGCCGGCCGCTGCTCGGGGTTCAGCTGATCACCCACGAACGCGCGGAACGGCTCCATGGACACATTGATGGCGGCATCGAGCATCCACAGCAGCCCCGCCGCCATCCACAGATTCAGTGAGCGCGGCATCAGCACCAGGGCGGTCGCAGCAAGCACTGCTCCGGCCACAAAGTAAGGCCGGCGGCGGCCGAGCCTCGTCCAGGTGCGGTCGGAGAAATAGCCGATCAACGGCTGCACCACCAGCCCGGTAAAAGGAGCCGCGACCCACAGCAACGGTATCTGCTCCAGGCTCGCACCCAGGGTCTGGAAGATGCGGCTGACGTTGGCGTTCTGCAGGGCGAAGCCGAACTGCAGGCCGAGGAACCCGAAGCACATGTTCCAGATCTGCCAGAACGACAGATGCGGCTTCGCACCGGCCACCGTCCCCTTGTGTTCCGCAGGCAGGGTTTTCACCTCTCCGGGGACATGCGCCTGTGTCTCCATCGTGCGACCCGCCGCTCACGCCGGCGAGCTATTCACCGAGGGTTCAGGGCCGTTGCAGGATACTCCCCATCGCACCGGATTGAACGCGCTCCCGAGCGGCCCAACTTTTTCAGCGCGGGCACTTTTTCCAGACGTTCGGATTTGAGCTCGCATCACTCCGGTGCACTCCCTTCCGCTTACGCTCGCTCCCGCAAACATTCCCGGCAGAGGAGCCCAGCGATGGAAATTACCGGTGGCTGCCTGTGCAGGGCGGTCCGTTATTCGATCAGCGCCGCACCCATCGTCACCCGCACCTGCTGGTGCCGCGTCTGCCAATACATCGGCGCCGGCAGCGCCACCGTGAACACCTGCTTCCCGAGCGAGGCGGTGACGGTGAACGGTGAGCTGCGCGACTACCATCTGATCGCCGACAGCGGCAACGTGGCGCGCCGGCGCTTCTGTCCGGCCTGTGGAACGCATCTCTTCAGCGCCTCGGAAGCGCGGCCGCACCTGATTTTCGTGCGCGCCGGCACGCTCGACGACCCCGAGCTCATCAGGCCCAGCGTGACGATCTGGACCGCGAGCGCACCGAGCTGGGCGTGCTTCGACGAGCGGCTGCCGAAGGTCGATCGTCAGCCGCCGCCGGCGGCCTAACGCGACTTCAGTCCGAGTGCCTGCCGCAGCTGCGCCGCCGTCATGAGGCGGGTATAGACCGCCGTCCCGACATCGAACTCGCGCGCGCGAGCGAGCGGCCCGACGACCACCGGCTCGAAGCCCGCATCTCTCACCAGTCGCTGCGCCATCTCGAGCGCCTGGCTGTCGTCCCCGGCAAGCGGGATGGCGAACCGCTCGCCGCTGCGGTGCGCTTCGCTCGCGAGGTCCCCGGAGTTTATGGCGTTGAATGCCCTCACCAGGCGCACGCCCGGCAGAAACTCCGGCGAGCTCACGCCGGTGCCCTTGCGGCGTGCCTCCACCGCCATGTCGCCATCGCGTTGCGGATAGGGATTGCCGGTCTCGAGCACGATCTTTCCGCTGAGCTCGGTCCTGAGGTCACGCCCGATCTGCGGCAGCGCCGCATAGGGCACCGAGATCAGCGCGACATTGCCGAACAGCGCCGCCTCGCGCGGCGTGCCCGCCCGCGCCCTGGGTCCGAGCGAGCGCACCAGCCCCTGGAGCTGCTCGGGGTGCCGCGAGGAGACCAGCACCTCATGGCCCGCCTTCACCCACAGTGAGGCGAGCGTCCCGCCGATGTGTCCCGCACCGATGATGCCGATCTTCAGCGGCGCCTCTGCCGCGGGCACCGCGGCCGCCGCCGTGCACGCCATGAGCGCAACCGCGGCCGCAGCCCCCAGTGCCCGCAGGTCTCGGGTCGCGCCGCTCATTTCGGCGAGAACTCGACCCTCGTCTGCCAGTGAGGCACGGCCGGGTGATCGGTTTCGATCACCAGCGTGCCGTGCGCGTGCGCATCGCTCGCCGCGAGACGGATCTCGGCCAGGTCGCCACAGCCCGCCACGACCGGCAGCGGCGTCAGTACCGAGATGGCCTTGGCCGCCTTGAGGTCCGCCGCAGCTTCGCTCGAGGGCTCGATACGTGCCGCGGTGATCTGCGCGCTCGGCACCGTCACGAAGCGATACTGTACGCTCCCCACCCAGCCGCCTTTGGGCGGCTTGCCCGCGGAGTCGAAACTCGCCGAGTAGGTGAGCGATGGCTCGACCAGTTTGATCTGCCGGGGTTGCGGCGGCACCAGCTTGTGGCGCACCGCCAGTCCCGTCAGCTTCCACTCGGCCAGGATTTGCAGCGGGAAGCTGCTCTGACAGCGCACCGAATATAACCCGCGCCACTCGGAGCCTTCCTGGCTGAGTGAAATCCTCTGATGATTCTCCCCGAGGGCAAACAGGAATACCGACCCCGGCGTCACCAGCGCATCGCGCGTCACGGTCGCCTTGATGTCGTACATCCCGATGTCGTGGTTGGCCGGATATTCGGCCGGCGTCTGATCGTGCACCTGCACATCGCAGGCCCCGAGCATGAGCGCCACGGGAACCCACGTGAGCCGGATGAGCCTGAACATGCTGCCCCCTTCGTTGCTGGCCGACGCCGATCGCCGGGGAGCCGGTATTGTCAGGGAGTCAGGGCCCGCCCTTACAGGCCGGCATCTTCGGGATCGGCTGCGAACCCATCGCCCGGGCCCACCGCCGCCGCGTCCGGCGCCCGGGCCCGAAAAACCAAAACCCGCGCCCTATTTCTTTCTCCGGGCTCCGGAGCGCTTCGCCGCTCTGAAGGAGATGCCCGCGCGCATGGCCTTCTGCTGAACCGCGGCCGCCGTGCGCCCGAGCTTCTTGGCGACCTGTCCGGTTGGGGTTCCCGCCTTCGCGAGTGCCTTCAGAGTCTTCAGCTCACGGGCGCTCCAGGATGCGCCATCGTTCGGTGGACGTCGTGCCATCGTTCCTACTCCACAATCACCCAACGGAGGGCCGGGCTGGTCATGATACACGGATCACTGGCCAAGCGCGCGCCGAAGTTCAATCGTAACATGTTGGAAATGGCGCAGCCAGCGCAGTCAAGGGTTAGATGTTGCTTCGGCGCAGCGCGCCGGCGTGATCTGTTGCCGCGCCCGTGCCCGCGGTACAGCCTAAGACTGACTGCGCTGGAAAGACGCCGCGCAGCTGCTGGTGCAACTCACCTGAGGGTCAATGCACGAGATGTAACGGTCGCGGCCGCCGATTGCACCAACGATGACTGATGATCGTGCGCGGCGTCGGCGATAGACGACAACCGAACACGCCAACATGACGAGCCCGCCGCGCGGCAGGCGTGCAGTCACAGCGGCGTGCCGGCCCTCAGGCAGGCGGCATCGACCGCGTTGGAGAGCAGCATCGCGATGGTCATCGGACCCAGACCGCCGGGCACCGGAGTGATCCAGCCGGCACGCTCGGCCGCACGCTCGAACTCGACATCACCGACGAGTTTGCCGGAAGCGCTGCGGTTGATTCCCACGTCAAATACCGCGGCCCCCGGACGGATCCAGTCCCCGGGGATGAAGCCGGCCTTGCCGACCGCGGCCACCAGCAGCTCGGCACGCTCGACTTCGGCCCTGAGGTCGCGGGTTCCCGTATGGCACACGGTCACGGTGGCACGCGCCAGCAGCAGCTCCAGCGCCATGGGCCGGCCGACGATGTTGGAAGCGCCCACCACGGTCGCACGCAGGCCCGGCAGCGCCAGGCCGTACTCCTGCGCGAGCCGGATCACACCGTACGGCGTGCACGGACGGAGCCTGGGTCTCTTCTGCGCCAGCAACCCCGTGTTCACCGGATGGAAGCCGTCGACGTCCTTGACGGGATCCACGGCATCCATCACCCGGTTGCTATCCACCCCCGCAGGCAGAGGCAGCTGCACCAGGATGCCGTCGACGCGCTCATCGTGATTGAGCGCGTTGATGAGGGCGAGAATCTGCCCTTCGCGGGTGCTCACCGGCAGGTCGTGCGCGAAGGACTCGATCCCGGCCTCCTGCGAGGCGCTGCGCTTGTTGCGCACGTACACACTCGAGGCCGGATCTTCCCCCACCTGCACCACCGCGAGTCCGGGGCGCCGTCCGTGGCGTGCGGCGCAGTTCGCCGCGCGCGCCGCGACCGCGGCGCGCACCCGAGCGGCGACCAGCTTGCCGTCGAGCAGCACCGCGCCGCCGGCGGTACGCGGCGCGGGGGCGGCGTGCCCGGCGGCGGCGCCGGCTTTGGCTGTTGGAGCGCTCATCAGTAGCGGTAGTGATCGGGCTTGTAGGGACCGGACTTGTCTACACCGATGTAGCGCGCCTGGCTCTCGGTGAGAGTCGTGAGCTGCACGTCGAGCTTCTTCAGCTGCAGCCGCGCCACTTTCTCATCCAGCTGCTTGGGCAATACATGGACACCCACCGGATACTTCTCCGGGTGGCTGAACAGCTCCACCTGCGCGATCGTCTGATTCGCGAAGCTCGAGCTCATCACGAAACTCGGGTGGCCGGTGCCGCAGCCGAGGTTCACGAGCCTGCCTTCGGCCAGCAGGATGAGCCGCCGGCCGTCGGGCAGGATGATGTGGTCGACCTGGGGCTTGATGTTCTCCCACGGGTAGCGCTTCAGGCTCGCGACGTCGATCTCGTTGTCGAAGTGGCCGATGTTGCACACGATGGCGTTGTGCTTCATGCGCTGCAGGTGATCGTGCGTAATCACCTGGAAGTTGCCGGTCGCGGTGACGAAGATATCGGCCTTGTCGGCCGCGTACTCCATGGTGACGACGCGATAGCCTTCCATGGCCGCCTGCAGCGCGCAGATCGGATCGATCTCGGTCACCCACACCTGGGCCGAGAGCGCCCGCAGCGCCTGGGCCGAGCCCTTGCCGACATCCCCGTAACCACACACCACGGCGATCTTGCCCGCCACCATGACGTCGGTGGCCCGCTTGATGGCGTCCACCAGCGACTCGCGGCACCCGTACAGGTTGTCGAACTTGCTCTTGGTGACCGAATCGTTCACGTTGATCGCAGGGAATGCGAGTTTGCCCTCGTTCGCCATCTGGTACAGGCGCTTCACCCCGGTAGTGGTTTCCTCAGTGACGCCCCGGATCTGGCGGATGCGCGTGGAATACCAGCGCGGATCGCTCTTGAGCCTGGCGCGGATGGCGGCGAACAGCGCGCGCTCCTCGTCGCTGCCGGGTTTAGCGATCACGCCGGGGTCGCTCTCGGCTCTCGTCCCCAGGTGCAGCAGCAGCGTGGCGTCACCGCCGTCGTCGAGAATCATGTTGGAGTAGCCACCGTCGGGCCACTCGAAAATGCGGTGCGTGTACTCCCAGTAATCCTCGAGCGACTCGCCCTTCCAGGCGAACACCGCGATGCCGCGCGCGGCCATGGCGGCGGCGGCGTGATCCTGGGTGGAGAAGATGTTGCACGAGGCCCAGCGCACACTCGCCCCGAGCGCCTGCAGCGTTTCGATGAGCACCGCGGTCTGGATGGTCATGTGCAGGGAGCCGGAGATGCGCGCGCCCTTCAGGGGCTGAGTGCGCGCGAATTCCTCGCGTATTGCCATGAGACCGGGCATCTCGGTCTGGGCGATCGCGATCTCCTTGCGCCCGAAGTCGGCGAGTGCCAGGTCGGCGACCTTGTAGTCGCCGCCGTGGACGGCGGGTTTCAGTGTGGCGTTCATGCTCGATACTCCGAATGACAGAGTGAGCGCCGTATGGATGACCCGACGCCTGCTGAGCCTGGCAGGCACGGTGCCTGTTCGCGCACCGGTCTGTCGCAACGCTCCTCAGCAAGCGTGGCTGCCGCGATGCGGCTGACTGCTCTCCTTCAGGCTGCGCGCACGTCCTTGGCCTCGGCGGCCAGTGTCTGGGCGAGATCGGTGCGCTCCCAGGTGAACTCCGGCTCGGTGCGGCCGAAGTGACCGTAGGTCGCGGTCTTCCGGTAGATCGGTCGCACCAGATCGAGCATCGCGCGCAGCCCATAGGGTGTCAGGTCGAAGTGCTTGCGGATGAGCTGCGTCAGGCGCTCGCGCGACAGGCGGCTGGTGCCGAAAGTCTCCACCATGATCGACGTCGGCTCGGCGACGCCGATGGCGTAGGACACCTGCACCTCGCAGCGCTCGGCAAGTCCCGCCGCCACGATGTTCTTGGCGACATAGCGCGCGGCATACGCCGCCGAGCGATCGACCTTGGAAGGGTCCTTGCCCGAGAACGCGCCGCCACCGTGGCGGGCGTAGCCCCCGTAGGTGTCGACGATGATCTTGCGCCCGGTGAGTCCGCAGTCCCCGACCGGTCCGCCGATCACGAAGCGCCCCGTGGGGTTGATGTGGTACTTGGTGCGCTTATCGACCCATTGGGCCGGCAGGACGGGCTTGAGGATCTCCTCCATCACCGCCTCGCGCAGCGCCTTGGTGGAGACTTCCGGGCTGTGCTGGGTCGACAGCACCACCGCCTCCAGACCCACCGGCTTGTTGTCCTCGTAGCGCAGCGTGACCTGACTCTTGGCATCCGGTCGTAGCCACGGAAGCCTGCCGGACTTGCGCACCTGGGCCTGGCGCTTGACCAGCCGGTGGGCGAGCGTGATCGGCGCCGGCATCAGCACATCGGTCTCGTTGGTGGCGTAGCCGAACATCAGTCCCTGGTCGCCCGCTCCCTGCTTGCGCTCGTCCTTGCGATCCACGCCCTGGGCGATGTCGGGGGACTGTTTGCCGATGAGGTTGAGCACGCCGCAACTGCCGCCGTCGAATCCCATGTCCGAGGAGTTGTAGCCGATGTCCAGCACCGTCCTGCGCACCAGTGCTTCGACGTCGACCCAGGCAGAGGTGGTGACCTCTCCGGCGACGATCACCACGCCGGTCTTGACGAGGGTCTCGCAGGCGACGCGACCGCGCACGTCTTCAGCGAGGATCGCATCCAGCACCACGTCGGAGATCTGGTCCGCGACCTTGTCCGGGTGGCCTTCGGAGACCGACTCGGAGGTAAAGAGATAGTCATTCGCCATGGAGAATAGTTTAACCCAGGTGGCCGCGGCCTTGGCTAGCCAGCCGGCGCGAAGGCCGCCGCCAGCCGCGCGTCGAATTCGGCGCGCGTAAAGCGGTGATTCTGCGTGCCGCGCGACTCGATCTTGATGGCGCCCATGAGCGAGGCAATATGCCCGGTGCTCGGCCAGTCAAGACCGTGCAGCAGGCCGTGGATCAGACCGGCACGATAGGCGTCACCGCATCCGGTGGGATCCACCACCACCTCTGCCCTGGCACACGGGATCGCGATCTCGCCGTCGCGGGTGTGGATGACTGAGCCGGCCGCGCCGCGCGTCACGATAAGCGCGGCCACGCGCTGCGTGAGCTCGCCCACGCCCCAGCCGGTCTTCTGCTGCAGCAGCTGCCATTCGTAGTCGTTCACCGTGACCCAGGTCGCCTGGGAAATGAAGTGCGCCAGCTCCGCGCCGCTGAACATCGGCAGCCCCTGACCGGGATCGAAAACAAACGGGATACGCGCCGCGGCGAACTGCGCGGCGTGCTGGATCATGCCCTCGCGCCCGTCAGGCGCCACGACGCCGATGGCGATATCAGGCGCATCCGTTACACGGTTGAGGTGCGCGTGCTGCATCGCCCCCGGATGGAACGCGGTGATCTGATTGTCATCGAGATCGGTGGTGATGAACGCCTGGGCGGTGAGCTCGCTATCGATCACTTTGACGTGATCGTCGGGCACGCCGGCGCGCGCCATCCATTCCCGGTAAGGAGCGAAGTCGCGCCCCACGGTGCCCATCGGAAGCCCAAGGTCCCCGAGCAGACCCAGGTTGTAGGCGATGTTGCCGGCGCAACCGCCGTATTCGCGGCGCAGCTGCGGCACCAGGAACGCGACGTTCAGCATGTGGATCTTGTCGGGCAGGATGTGATTGGCGAAACGATCGCCGAACACCATGATGGTGTCGTACGCCAGAGAGCCGCAGATCAATGCCCGCCCCGGGCGGGCGGGCTTCATGCCTTGGCGCCCCGCGAAGCGGCGCCCGCAGAGACTTGGGCTTTGCTGTCGGCCACCATCAGTGCCACGGCGCTTCGGGCGAGCTCGGTCAGCCCCGCGCCGTCACGCTGCTCGAAGTAGGTGATCATCTGCGCGCGCATGCGCGGCTCCCAGTAACGCTTGAGGTGATTGGCCACGGCGCGCGCCGCTTCCGGGGCCGCCGCGGTGCCGGCGAAGAACTGGCCGATCTCGTTGGTCATCTTGATGAGCAGATCGATATTCATGTGCCTGCCGCTTCAGGTCACGTCAGCCGCTGCGGATGCGCGTACACGACGTGCTGGTCGGTCCGCGCGAACGCGACCAGCGTGAGCCCGGCGCGCTTCGCCAGGCGCACCGCGAAGGCCGTCGGCGCCGACAGCGCGACCAGGAGCGAGATCCCGACGGTGGCGCACTTCTGCACCATCTCGTAGCTGGCGCGGCTGGTGATGAGCATATAACCGGCCGTGAAATCCGCCTGCGCGCGCGACAGCGCCCCGATGGTCTTGTCCAGGGCATTGTGCCGGCCCACGTCCTCGCGCACCACTTTGATCCCCTCTCCCGGAACCACCCACGCCGCCGCGTGCACGCTGCCGGTGCGCGCGTTGATCGGTTGCCGCGACGACAGCTGCTGGATGGCCGCGTGCAGATCGGCGGCGCTGGTGCTCACCCCCGCCGGCACCGGGCCGCACTCGCGGATGGCATCCGCGGCGCTCTCCGCCCCGCACAGGCCGCAGCCGGTGCGACCGGTGAGGTTGCGGCGACGCTGCAGGAGCTGCGTGAAGCGCTCCCAGGCGACCGTGATGTGCACGTCCGCGGAGGCGTCCCCGTAGCTGACCTCAACGCCGCGGATCTCCTCTGCGCGCGCCACCAGGCCCTCACTCAGCGTGAATCCGACCGCGTAGTCCTCCAGGTCGGCGGGGGTCGCGAGCATCACGACGTGCGGCACCTCGTGGTATACGAGCGCCACGGGCATCTCCTCGGCGATCAGGTCAGTGGTGCGCGACAGCGTGCCGCGCGACCAGCGCTCGACCGCGAGTTCCGCGCTCACGGCTCCCGGCGCCTGCGCATTCGCCACCGCTTCCGGGCTCATCGCAGCGGCTTCAGGCAGCGCCTCGATCAGGCGGGCGCGCGAGCGCGCTTGCGCTGCCGGGCCGGGTGCGGCAGGGCGCGTTCGGCCTGGGCGCGCTTCTGCCAGGCGTCCTTCTGGTTGACCAGCACCACCTCGACGGCGGTGACTTTGTACTCGGGACAGTTGGTGGCCCAGTCGGAGTTCTCGGTCGTGACGACGTTGGCATTGGTCTCGGGGAAGTGGAACGTGGTGTACACCACGCCGGGGGCGATCTTCTCGGAGACCTTGGCGCGCAGCACGGTCTCGCCGGCGCGGCTGGTGAGTCCCACCCAGTCCCCGTCGCTGATGCCGCGCACCTCGGCGTCGTGCGGATGGATCTCCAGCACATCCTCGGCATGCCAGATGACGTTGCCGGTGCGGCGCGTCTGCGCCCCGACGTTGTATTGCGTCAGTATCCGTCCGGTGGTCAGGATCAGCGGGAAGCGGCTGGTGGAGCGCTCGCTGGTGGGCACGTACTCGGTCGGCCAGAACTTGCCCTTGCCGCGCACGAACTGGTGCACGTGCATGGTCGGTGTGCCCTCGGGCGCCGCCTCGTTGCACGGCCACTGGATGCTCCCCAGGCGGTCGAGCTTCTCGTAGGTGAGGCCGGTGAAGGTCGGCGTGAGACGCGCGATCTCCTCCATGATCTCGGACGGGTGCGTGTAGTGCATCGGATAGCCGAGCGCGTTGGAGAGCAGCACGGTGATTTCCCAGTCCTGGTAGCCGGCGAGCGGCTCCATCACTTTGCGCACCCGCGACACGCGCCGCTCGGCATTGGTGAAGGTGCCGTCCTTCTCGAGGAACGAGGAGCCGGGCAGGAACACGTGCGCGTACTTCGCGATCTCGTTGAGGAACAGGTCCTGCACGATCACGCACTCCATGGACGCCATGGCGGCGCTCACATGGTGAGTGTTGGGGTCGGACTGCACGAAGTCCTCGCCCTGCACGTACATGCCCTTGAAAGTGCCGTCGAGCGCGGCCTCGAACATGTTGGGAATACGCAGGCCCGGCTCGGCCTGCAACGGCACGCCCCAGTCCGCCTCGAAGGTGGCCCGCACGGCTGCGTCCGACACGTGACGGTAGGCGCTGAGCTCATGGGGGAAGGAGCCCATGTCGCACGAGCCCTGCACGTTGTTCTGGCCACGCAGCGGGTTCACGCCGCCACCCTCGCGGCCGAGATTGCCGGTGGCCATGGCGAGGTTGGCGATGCCCATGACGGCAGTGGTGCCCTGACTGTGCTCGGTAACCCCCAGGCCGTAGTAGATGGCGCTATTGCCGCCGGTCGCGTACAGGCGCGCCGCGCGGCGCACGCGCTCCGCGGGCACCCCGGTGATGGCTTCCGAGGCCTCCGGGGAGTTGCGCTCTTGGGCGACGAACGCCTTCCACTTGGCAAACGACTCCGGCTCGCAGCGCTCGGCCACGTAAGCCTCCTTGACGAAGCCCTCGGTCACCACCACGTGCGCCAGCGCATTGAGCAGCGCGACGTTGGTGCCGGGCTTGAGCTGCAGATACTCGTGGGCCTCAATGTGTGGGGTGCGCACCAGCGCGATCTCGCGCGGATCGGCGATGATGAGCTTCGCGCCTTGTCGCAGGCGGCGCTTCATCTGTGAGGCGAACACCGGATGCCCATCGGTGGGATTTGCGCCGATGATCAGGATCACGTCCGACTTCATGACGGAGTCGAACGCCTGCGTGCCGGCGGATTCGCCCAGCGTGTTCTTGAGCCCGTAGCCGGTGGGCGAGTGGCAGACGCGCGCGCAGGTGTCGACGTTGTTGGTGCCGAAAGCCGCGCGCACCAGCTTCTGCACCAGGAAGGTCTCCTCGTTGGTGCAGCGCGAGGAGGTGATGCCGCCGATCGAATCGCGCCCGTACTTCGCCTGGATGCGCCGCAGCTCGCTGGCGGCGTAGCCGATCGCCTCCTCCCACGAGACCTCGCGCCACTCGTCACGGATGCTCTTGCGGATCATCGGCTTGATGACCCGGTCGGCGTGTGTGGCGTAACCGTAGGCGAAACGGCCCTTGACGCACGCGTGTCCGTGGTTGGCGCGACCGTCACGCGCCGGCGCCATGCGCACCACCTCCACGTCCGCACCCTCGCCGCGCAGTTCCGCCTTCAAGCCGCAGCCGACGCCGCAGTAGGCGCAGGTCGTGCTCACGGCGCGCTCCGCCGCCCCTAAGCCAATGATCGACTTCTCGGTGAGCGCCGCGGTCGGGCAGGCCTCGACGCACGCGCCGCAGGAGACGCACTCGGATTCGAGAAACGGCTGATCCTGGCTCGCCGCTACCTTGGACTCGAAGCCGCGGCCCTGGATGGTCAGCGCGAAGGTGCCCTGCACTTCGTCGCAGGCGCGCACGCAGCGCGAGCACACGATGCACAGCGTCGGGTCGAAGGCGAAGTACGGATTGCTCTCGTCGGTAGCCATGGGACGGTGCATGGCGCCGCGCGCGTAGGAGCTGGCGGTGATGCCGACGCGGTCCGCCATGTCCTGCAGCTCGCAGTGACCGTCGGCCGGGCAGCTGGCGCACTCGAGCGGATGATCCGAGACATAGAGGTCGATCACGCCACGGCGCAGCTGCAACAGCTTCTCGGACTCAGTGCGGATCTTCATGCCCGCGGCCACCGTGGTGGTGCACGAGGCGGGGTAGCCCTTGCGGCCTTCGATCTCCACCAGACACAACCGGCAGGAGCCGAACGCCTTGAGCGTGTCGGTCGCGCACAGCTTGGGCACCTTGACCCCGCCCAGCGCCGCGGCGCGCATGACGGAGGTCCCTTCCGGGACCGTGACCGCATGGCCGTCGATCTCGACCGTGACGGTGCCGGCGCCATTCACGGGCTGTGGAGTGCCGAAGTCCTCGTAATCTATCGCGTACATGTTCCGCCTCGCTCCTCGCCTTACTTTACCCGCCCGCGAAAGTCTTCCCGGAAATACTTGAGTGCGCTCTGCACCGGGAACGGCGCCATGCCGCCCAGCCCGCACAGCGATCCCTGCACCATGGTCTCGCACAGCTCTTCGAGCAGCCGCACGTTGCGCTCGCCGTCAACACCCTCGAGAATCCGGTCGATGACTTCGACCCCGCGCGTCGAGCCGATCCGGCACGGCGTGCACTTGCCGCAGGATTCGATGGCGCAGAATTCCATCGCGTAGCGCGCCATGCGCGCCATGTCGACGCTGTCGTCGAACACCACGATGCCGCCGTGACCGAGCATCGCACCGATACCGGCGAGCGCTTCGTAATCGACCGCGGTATCGAGCTGGGAGGCGGGAATGTAGGCGCCGAGGGGGCCGCCGACCTGCACCGCGCGGATTGGTCTGCCGCTCGCCGTGCCGCCGCCATACTCGTACAGCAGCTCGCGCAGGGTGAGCCCGAACGCGCGCTCCACCAGGCCGCCGCGGCGGATGTTGCCCGCGAGCTGTATGGGGAGCGTGCCGCGCGATTTGCCCATGCCGAAGTTCGCATAGGCCTGTGCGCCGTGCTGCATGATCCACGGCACGCTCGCGAGCGTCACCACGTTGTTGACGACCGTAGGTTGCCCGAACAGGCCCTTGACTGCCGGCAACGGCGGGCGCACGCGCACCTCTCCGCGCCGGCCCTCGAGGCTCTCGAGCATCGAGGTCTCTTCGCCACAGATATAGGCGCCGGCGCCGAGGCGCACCTCGAGATCGAAGCGCTTGCCCGAGCCGGCGACGTCGCTGCCGAGATAACGCGCCTGGTGGGCCGCGGCGATGGCGGTGCGCAGCGCGCGCAACGCGTGCGGGTACTCGGCGCGCAGATAGATGTAGCCCTGGGTCGCACCCACCGCGATGCCGGCGATGGTCATGCCCTCGATGAGCGACAGCGGATCGCCCTCCATCAGCATGCGATCGGAGAAGGTGCCCGAGTCGCCTTCGTCGGCGTTGCAGGTGATGTATTTCTGCTGCCCGGCCGGCTGATCGAGCACCGTCTTCCATTTGATGCCCGTCGGGAAGGCCGCCCCGCCGCGCCCGCGCAGACCGGAAGTCGTGATCGCCTGCACGATGGCCGCAGGCTCCATGGACAGTGCCCGGGTCAGCCCCTGGTAACCCCCGTGCGTCACATAATCCGCCACGCTCGTGGGGTCGATGATGCCCACACGCTCGAAGGTCAGACGCTGCTGACCCTTGAGCCAGGGGATCTCCTCCGTGGCTCCGAGCGACAGAGCGTGCGAGCCCCCGTTCAGGAAGTCGGCGTCGAAAAGGCCGGCGACGTCGCCGGGCTTCACCGGCCCGTAGGCGAGGCGTCCGCGAGGCGTCGCCACCTCGACCAGGGGCTCGAGCCAGTAGGCGCCGCGCGAGCCGTTGCGAACCACCTTGACGGCGGCACCGCGACGCGCCGCCTCGGCGGCAATCCCGTGCGCCACCTCACCGGCACCGACGGACAGCGCGCCTGCGTCACCGGGTATGTACACCAGGGTCGTCATGGCGGGGACGCACCGTCTGCGACCAGCTCGTCGAAGCGCTCGGGCGTAACCCGGCCATACAGCCGGCCGTCGATCATGACCGCGGGCGAACAGGCGCAATTTCCCAGACAGTAGATCGGCTCGAGCGAGAAGCGCCCGTCGGCGCTGGTCTGATGAAAGTCGATGCCCAGACGACGCCGGGCGTGCGCGGCCAGGGCCGTGGCGCCCATCGACTGGCAGGCCTCGGCCTGGCACAGACTCACAGTGTGGGCACCCGGGCGCGAGCGGCGAAAATGGTGATAAAAGGTGACTACGCCGTGCACTTCCGCGCGCGACAGGTTCAGCCCTTCGGCGACCACGGGAACGGCTGCGGCTGGAACATAGCCCACTGCCGCCTGGATGGCGTGCAACACTTCCAGGAGCGGGCCGGGACGTTCCTTCAGGTCCGCCACAATGCGCCGCACTGCGGCGCTTTCGGCCGGCGGTAATGTCTCCATAGATATATCAGTATACGTCCGGAAGGCTGGTACGGCTCGTCTACCGCCGGCGGCAGCCTCAGGGTCGGCCCGCCACCCCCCTTGTGGTCAATGGGCCGGCGAAGGGGATGGCTCTACACTTAAGGGACCGACAGGCAATCCGTGGTTCATTCGCACCCTGCCAAGCTCACACCGGCGCGCTGGCTGTTGACGTGGACACTTATGACAGTGGCCGCGCCGCACGCGACTGCGACGGTCCTGGGCACGGAGCTCGCCTGGGGCGGTAATCTCGCCCTCACCAGCGATTACATTTACCGCGGGGTCTCGGAGAGTGACGGCCGTGCGGCGCTGCAAGCCGACCTGCACGCCGACACTCCACGGGGCACCTTCGCCGGCGCCTGGGCCTCGACGCGCGATCATGCGCTGGAACCGAACGCCGGATACGACTTCGAAGTCTACCTCGGGCGGCGGGTTGAGCTCGCCAGCGCCTGGAACGCGAGCCTCAGCGTGCGCAGCCGCTATTTCGTGGGTGGATCTCAGGAGGCATCCAACGACTACCAGGAGATCTCGGGCGCGCTCACCTGGCTCGACCGCTGGACGCTGTCGCTGTCGGTGATTCCGAATGCGGTGCGCTACTGGCACTACTCGCGCCTCAGCCGCAGCCCGGCGGGGATCGCCGAGACGACCGGACAGTGGCTGATCGGTGAGGGGCTGTTCGTCACCGGCGGCGCCGGGTACTACCGCTCGAGCGGTACCGGCGCGGGTCGGCTGGCGGCCACCGGTTATGCGTACGGCAACGGGGGCCTTGCGTTCGAGCGGCAACGCTGGCGGCTGGATATCGGCTACTTCTTCGCCGAGAACCAGGCGCGGGAACTGTTCCCTTATCCGATCGCGCGCCACCGCGTCGCGGGCACCCTGAGCTGGCGCTTTTGACCACGTGCGCCGCGCGGTGGATAGTCCTCGGGTGCGGTCCTTGAACCGGCGACGGCCGGGGAGCCACTTACCGTAGCAAAGGTGTGGAGTGAAGCCGAAAGGTTACAGCAACAGGGGCATGGTGGAACCGACGTACCGCGGGTCAGCCTCGGTGGCGCGTGAGGTGGATCTCATGGCGCGCATTGCGAACGGCGACCGCAAGGCGTTCGAGGAGCTCTATAACCTGTACCATCGCCGCATGGCGCGCTTCCTGACGCGCCTTACGCACCGCTTCGACCTGGCCGAAGAGGTCATCAACGACACTTTCTGGGTGGTGTGGCGCAAGGCACGCGACTTCCGCGGCGACTCCCAGCCCTCGACGTGGATTCTGGGCATTGCCTACCGCAAGGCCCGCAATGCGCTGCGCTCCTCCGCGCGCTTCGCACACCAGAACCTGGAGGCCGAGTCCCTGACACTCACCAGCAGTGAGGAGCCGTTCCGTACCGAGGAGCTGCGCGACTGGCTGGAGCAGGCGCTCGAGCAGCTCCCGGTGGAGCAACGCCTCGGGGTGGAGCTGTGCTATGAGCTGGGTTATTCGTGCGAAGAGATCGCCACGATCATGGGTTGTCCGGTGAACACGGTGAAGACGCGACTGTTTCACGCGCGCGCGAAACTGCAGAAGCTGCTGCCGCAGCTGGCCGGCGTCGGCGCGGCCACGCCGCAGGTAGCGGGTGTGCGCCAGGGCGCGCAGCGTCACGAGTCATGATGGCGAGCCGCGCTTGCCCTCACGAGGAGTCCTGGCTGCTGTTGCCGTGGCTCGCAAACGGCCGGCTGTCGCACGCCGAGCGCGCCGGCGTGGAGGAGCACCTGCGCGAGTGCGCAGCCTGCACGCGGGAGCTCGCGCGGCAGCATCTCCTGTGCCAGGTGTTGACCGAGCCGGAGCGCGTGACCTATGCCCCCGGACCCTCGTTGCGCAAGCTGATGGAGCGCATCGACGGCCGTGCGCCCGCGAGGCCGCAGGAGCTGCGGCCGGTCGGTCGCAGGAGCGCTCCATCGGCGCTCGCGGCGGCCTGGCGGCCGCCGGGACTGGCCTGGGCCGCGAGCTTCGTGCTGGCCGTCGGGCTCGCCGCTTTCGCACCCACTGCCTACCGCTGGTCGCAGCCGCTCTACGCCACCCACACCACGAGCGGGCGCGGCACGCCCGACGTGCTGCACGTCGCCTTCGAGCGCTCGCTGCCGGTCGGGGAAATGGAGGAGATGCTGCGCTCGGCCGGCGCGCGCGTGGTCGAGGGCCCGGGAACGACCGGAATATTCGGCATCGCGCCGCTCACTGGCACAGCGCTCGGAAGCGCGCAGTCGGGCGAAGTGAGCCCGCAGATGCGCGCGCTCGCGGCGCGCCTGCGCGCCGACGCGCGGGTGCGCTGGGTCGAGCCGTTGACGGGAACCGATGGGGCCGAGGGCGCGCAGGGACGGCGCACGCGGGAACCGTAATGTGCGCCTTCACGCGCGCCGGCATCGTGTGCCTTGCGCTTCTGAGTGGGCCCGCTCTCGCCGCGCCGCCCGCTGCGGCGCCCGCCTCGCCCTCCCCGCGGATCGTGGTGGCGTTCGCCAACGAGCCGCACATGACTCCCGGTCCCGCCGGCACCACCGGCAGCCATTACGGCGGGGACGGCTACCGTGTGGCGCAGAGCGCGCAGCAGCAGGCGCACCGGGTGGCGGCCGCCTACTCTCTGCGGGAGGTAGCAAGCTGGCCGATCAAGGCTCTGTCGATGCATTGCGTGGTATACGAGATCACCAACGGCCGGCCCGTCCCCGAGGTGCTCGCCGCGCTGTCCAGGGATGCACGCGTCGCGCTGGCGCAGCCGCTGCAGGAGTTTCACACCCTCAGCGATCCGCCGGCGGTGGGCATTCCTTATAACGACCCGCTGTATGACCTGCAGACCAATCTGCTGACGCTCGGTATCGCGCGCGCCCACGAGCGCGCCCAGGGCGCGGGCGTGCGCGTCGCGCTCATCGATACCGGCGTCGATGCGCGGCATCCGGATCTGGCCGGAAGGATCGTGCGTACGCACTCCTTTCTTGCGACCCGCGCTGCGGCCCCCTCTTTACTGCGCCACGGCACCGCCATGGCCGGGCTGATCGCGGCGGTCGCCAACAACCACATCGGCATCGTGGGCATCGCGCCGCAGGCGCAACTCGAGGTGTTCGAAGCCTGCTGGCAGCTGCGGCCGGACGCGGACGCGGCAGCGTGCAACACCTTCACCCTGGCGCAGGCGCTCGCCGCCGCCCTCGCCTCCGGTGCGCCATTGATCAGTCTGAGTGTCGCCGGTCCCGCGGACCCGTTGCTGTCCGCGCTGGTGCAGAGCGGGCTCAAGCACGGTGTGACGTTCGTCGGCGCCGCCGGTGGGGCGGACGAGGACTTCCCGACGGCGATCGCGGGTGTGATCGGCGCCTCCGGGAGCGAGCAGGCGCTGCCGCCAGGTGCCTTGGGTGCTCCCGCACAGCACGTGCTCACACTGCGCCCCGGCGCGCAGTACGACTTCGAGTCCGGAACGTCCGTGGCGGCAGCTGAGCTTACCGGCGTGATCGCGCTGCTGATGTCGGCATCCTCAGCGCGCCTCGCCACCGACACCATCGTGTCGCTGCTGCGCGAGACCGCGGGCGCCGCCGCCGCGGCGGCTCCGGTGGACGTCGCGGCCGCGCTGGCGCGGCTCGATGCGCACCAACACCGCGGCGCGGTTGCCGAGCGCGCCAGGCACTGAAGCCCGGCTTGACCCGCCCGCAAGGCGTGCCATGCTGATGCGCCCATGCCCGGCAACCCCCCAGGTCTCACCTGGAAGCTCATCCAGGAGGCGCGCGAGCGCATCGCCGGCAAGGTCGGCCTCACCCCCGTGCTCACGAGCGCGACGCTCGACGCGCAGGCCGGTGCGCAGCTGCACTTCAAGTGCGAGAACTTCCAGAAGTGCGGCGCCTTCAAGGCGCGCGGCGCCACCAACGCCGTATTCGCGCTGTCGGAGTCGCAGGCGCGCCGCGGCGTCGCCACGCATTCTTCCGGCAATCACGCCGCCGCGCTGGCGCGCGCCGCGCGGCTGCGGGGCATACCGGCGTACATCGTGATGCCGGACAACACCGTGCAAACCAAGCGCGCCGCGGTGCGCCGCTACGGCGGCGAGATCACCTACTGTGAATCAACGCTGGCGGCGCGCGAGCACGCCGCGCGCCAGCTCATCGCCGCCACCGGCGCAATCCTGGTTCATCCCTACGACGATCTCGCGGTGATGGCCGGCCAGGGGACCGCCACGGTGGAATTGCTGACGCAGGTCCCCGATCTCGACCTCATCCTGGCCCCGGTGGGGGGCGGGGGACTCTTGAGCGGCACCGCGGTCGCGGCCAAGACGCTCAAGCCCGCCATCCGCGTGATCGGCGTCGAGCCCGCCGGCGCCGACGATGCCGCGCGCTCGTTGCGGGCCGGCCGGATTCTGCCGAGCCTCAAGCCCGACACCGTCGCCGACGGCCTGCGCAGCGCGCTGGGCGAGCGACCGTTCGCGGAGATCCGCCGCCTGGTCGATGACATCACGACGGTGTCCGATGAGTCGATCGTGCGCGCCATGCGGCAGCTGTGGGAGGTCATGAAAATCATCGTCGAGCCGTCGGGGGCGGTACCGTATGCGGCGCTGCTCGCGGAACGGCCGGAGCTGCGCGGCCTGCGCATCGGGCTGATCCTCAGCGGCGGCAACGTCGATCTGGAGCGTCTGCCGTGGTCCGAGGGTGTGCCGGCACCCTGAGGTGCTCAGACGCGCTCGAGGATGAGCGCGATCCCCTGCCCCACGCCGATGCACATGGTGCACAAGGCATAGCGGCCGCGCACCGCGGCGAGCTGCCAGGTGGCGGTGGTGGCGAGGCGTGCGCCGGACATGCCCAGCGGGTGCCCGAGCGCGATCGCCCCTCCGTTGGGGTTGACGTGGCTCGCGTCGTCGGGAAGCTTCAAATCACGCAGCACCGCGAGCGCCTGGCTCGCGAATGCCTCGTTCAACTCGATCACCTGCAGCTCATCGAGCGTGAGGCGCGCCAGCGACAGCACCTTGCGCGTGGCGGGCAGCGGGCCCATGCCCATGATCCTGGGCTCCACGCCCGCGGTGGCTGCGGCGACGATGCGCGCGCGCGGTGTCAGGCCCAGGCGCCGGGCTGCGCCCTCGGAGGCGATCAGCAACGCACAGGCGCCGTCGTTGATCCCGGAGGCATTGCCGGCGGTGACCGTGCCGTTGGCCCGAAACGGCGTCGGCAACCCGGCCAGCTGCTCGAGCGTGGTCTCGGGCCGCGGATGCTCGTCGCGCGTCACGGTGAGCGCCTTGCCCTTGCGCTGTGCAATCTGCACCGGCACCAGCTCCGTGTCATAGAAACCACGGGCGTAGGCGGCCGCGGTGCGCTCCTGGCTGCGCAGCGCAAAGCGGTCCTGGTCGGCGCGCGCGATGTTGAACTGCGCGGCGACGTTTTCGCCGGTCTCGGGCATCGAGTCGATGCCATAGCGCTCGCGCATGCGCGGGTTGACGAAACGCCAGCCGATGGTCGTGTCATGAATTTCCGCGCTGCGGCTGAAGGCCGCGTCGGCTTTAGGCGTGACGAACGGCGCGCGTGACATCGATTCGACCCCGCCCGCCACCACCACCTGCGCTTCGCCGGCGCGGATCAGGCGCGCGGCCATCGCCACCGCATCCAGACCCGAGCCACACAGGCGGTTGATCGTGGCGCCCGGCACCGACACCGGCAGTCCCGCCAGCAGCCCCGCCATGCGCGCGACGTTGCGGTTGTCCTCACCCGCCTGGTTGGCGCAGCCGAGCAGCACTTCCTCGATCGCGGCGGGCTCGAGCGAGGGATTGCGCGCGAGGAGCGCGGCGATCGGCACGGCCGCGAGGTCGTCGGCTCGGACTGCCGCCAGCGCCCCGCCGTAGCGGCCGATCGGCGTGCGCGCGGCGTCGCAGATGAAAGGCTCATTCATAGGCGGCGATGATACGTGGCCGCCGTACCGGTCTGCACCCGGTACAGTACCTGCAGCCGGCCGCCGGGCGTATCTGCCCGCCGCTCCACGACTGCGGCAGCCTTACTCGCCCGTGGTACCCACCTGGAACGCCTCATGATCGACCCGCTGCCCTTCATGACCTACACCTTCGTCATGTCGATCACGCCCGGGCCCAACAACGTGATGCTGACCACCTCGGGAGCGAACTTCGGTTTCCGGCGCACGGTGCCGCATATCTTCGGTGTCGGTTTGGGATTCGTGGTGCAGCTGCTCGCGGTGTGCGCGGGCCTCTCCGCGCTGTTCTCCCGCTGGCCGGCGCTGCAGGGCGCGCTCGGCTGGCTGGGCGCGGCGTACCTGCTGTATCTCGGCTGGCGGATGCTGGGACAGACTGACACCGAGGCGCGCGACAGCCGCCGGCCGGTGAGCTTCTTCCAGGCCGCGCTGTTCCAGTTCCTCAACCCCAAGGCGTGGGTCATGACGGTGACCGCGGCGACGCTGTTTCTGCCCCAGGAGCTCGGACTGCTGCTGCGCGGCGGCTACATGGCGGGAATCATGGAGGGCATCGGCCTGCCGTGCATGGCGGTGTGGGCGCTGTTCGGCAGCTCGCTGCGCGGCTTCCTCGCAGCCCCACGCGGGCGCCTGGCATTCAACGTCGCCATGGCCCTTGCGTTGGCTACGACGGCCGTCATGATGGTGAGGTGAGTCGGGCGCTGAGGGTTCTCATGTTCGAGCTGACCCGCGATTCCGCCGTCCCGCTGGTCGATCAGATCTGCGAGCGCATCACGCAGCTGGTGCGTCACGGGCAGCTGCCGGCGGGCGCTCGTCTGCCGTCGATTCGCAAGTTCGCCCGCCAGGTCGGCGCGAGTCCCTTCACGGTGGTAGACGCCTACGACCGGCTGGTCGCCCGCGGGGTGATCGAGCCGCGCGCCGGGCGTGGATTCTTCGTCACCCAGCGCCTGCTGTCGGCGCCGCTCACCGCCATCGAAGCTCTGCCGGAGCTCGGCTCGGATGCCCTGGAACTCGCGCGCCTGTGTCTGCAGCAGCGCGCGGACGTCATCGCCGCCGGCTCGGGGTTCCTGCCCGAGAGCTGGCTGCTGGAGGCGGGCCCCGGTGCCGTGCTCACGCGCCTGGTGCGCGGGCGGCGCACCCGGCCGTGGCTGCCGTGCCCACCGGAGGGACTGGGGGAGCTGCGCGAGCAGATCGCCGCGCGGCTGGTGCAGCACGGCATCGCCGCGGCCCCCGCCAACATCGTCACCACCTACGGCGCATCGCACGCCTTCGACCTCCTGGCGCGGATCCTGCTCTCACCCGGGGACGCAGTGCTGGTGGAGGATCCGGGCTACTTCGTATTGTTCGAGCAGCTGCGCGCGCATCACGTGCGGCTGATTCCGGTGCCGCGTCATGCCGACGGGCCGGATCTCGCGGCGCTGGAAGCGGCGGCGCGTGCGCACCGGCCGCGCGCCTTCTTCATGCAGACCCTGCTGCACAATCCCACCGGCTCGAGTGCCGACCCGGCGCACTGCCACCGAATTCTCTCGCTCGCCGAGCAGTTCGGGTTTGCGCTGGTGGAAGACGATGTGTACGGGGACCTGTACGCCGGCAGCGCGGTGCGCCTGGCGCAGATCGATGCGCTGCGCCACGTCATCTACGTCGGCAGCTACACCAAGCTCATCGGGCCGGCACTGCGCGTGGGCTTCATCGCCGCCGACGGCGCACTCATCGCGCAACTCGTGCAGCGCAAGGTACTGTCGGTGCTGTCGGGCTCGACGCTGCTCGAGTGCTACGTTTCCGAGGTCCTCGATAGCGGGCGCTACAAGCGCCACGTGGAGCAGACGCGCGCGCGGCTGGCGCGGCTGCGGCGCGATACGCGGGCTGCGCTCGTGTCCGCGGGCATCGAGTTCGAGCCGGCGCCGGGCGAAGGCATCTTTCTGTGGGGCCGGGTGCCCGAATCGGCTCCGGTCGATGAGCTGGTGCGGCGCGCCCGCGATCATTCGATCCTGCTGGCGCGCGGCTCGCTGTTCTCCGCGGTGCAGGGCTGCGGCCAGTGGCTGCGATTCAATGTCGCCCACAGCAACAGCCCCCCGCTGGTGCAGTTCCTGCGCGAGTCGCTGCGCGCGGCCTGACGACTTGGGAGACGCGATTTAAACCGGCAGGGATTCAACACCGGTAAGATGGGCGGATGTTCAGCCTGCTGCCGCCCGCCACGCGGGCCCTGATCCTCATCAACGTCGCGGTGTTCCTGCTGCAACAGCTGGCCCCCGAGGTCATGGCCGAACTGTTTGCGCTGTGGCCGCTCGGCAGCCCGCTGTTCAGACCCTGGCAGCTGATCAGCTACGCCTTCCTGCACGGCAACCTGGTCCACATCTTCTTCAACATGTTCGCGTTGTTCATGTTCGGGCGCGCGCTGGAAACGTATTGGGGCGGCCGGCGCCTGGTGATGTTCTACCTGGTGTGCGTGCTCACCGCGGCGCTCACACAGCTGCTGGTGCAGACCGGCTCCGGGGCGCAGGAGGAAGTCATCGGCGCCTCGGGCGGGGTGTTCGGCGTGCTGCTCGCCTTCGCCTGGTATTTCCCCAGGCAGCGCATCATCCTGCTGTTCCCGCCGATTCCGATGCCGGCGTGGCTGTTCGTGACCGTGTACGGGCTGCTCGAGCTGTTCTTCGGCGTGACCGGCCGACAGCAGGGAGTGGCGCATTTCGCCCATCTGGGCGGAATGCTCGGCGGCGCGCTGTGCATCCTGTACTGGCGGACGCGGCGGCGCTTCAGTTCCTAGCTCGCGCGCTGAGCGATGATGCTCACCGGCCCGCGGTGCGTGGCGCAGGCATCGCACAGCAGCGTGTTGCCGCAGCGGCTGCGGCCGAAGGTGCGGCCATCCGGCAGTGACACCCAGTTGCCACCGCCCTCGACCTGTGCATCGAGCAGCCGCACGTGCAGGGCACAGGCGGGATTGGCGCAGAAAGGCGCACCGCGTTCAAGCTCCAGGTGCACGCTCAACGCATCCTCGCCGAGACGCGGGTGAGCGGAAAGGACGGCGGCGCGGGTGCGCAGCGACTGCATTCGGGGGCCCTTGAGGTGCACGGCTCCTGCAGTGCACTGTGGCAGCGGCTCTTGACGCGCTCGTGACGCATCCATGGCGGAACGATGACGCGCTCACCCGCGCGCCCTCGGTGCCACCTGAAGTATCCAGCTTAACAGCCAGATATTACAGAAGAATTTCTCCGCAGTTGAATTCCGCGCCACGCCCCGGTCAAAATCGCGCGCTTTGAATGCCACGGGAACTTCCACGCGGACCCTGCCTCTAGATCCCATCTCATGATCAAGACCGAACACCTGACCAAACACTACGGCTCGCTCAGCGCGGTGGAGGATGTGAGCTTCCAGGTGGGTCCCGGCGAAGTGCTCGGATTCCTGGGGCCCAACGCGGCGGGCAAGACCACCACCATGCGCATGCTCGCCGGGTTCGTCACGCCGACTTCCGGCCGTGCCAGCATCTGCGGTCACGACGTCGAGGCCGAGCCGCTCGCGGCCAAGGCGGCCCTCGGTTATCTGCCCGAGGGGGCGCCGACCTACGGCGAGATGACCGTGCGCCACATCCTCGCGTTCGTCGCCGACCTGCGCGCGCTCAAGGGTGCGCGGCGTGAGCAGCGCCTCGCGCACGTCATCGAGCGCCTGCAGCTCGGCGGCGTACTCGACCAGACCATCGAGACGCTCTCCAAGGGCTTTCGCCGCCGCGTGGGCCTCGCCCAGGCGATCGTGCACGACCCGCCGGTGCTGATTCTCGATGAGCCCACCGACGGCCTCGATCCCAACCAGAAGCACGAGGTGCGCACGCTCATCAACGACATGGCGCGCGACAAGATCATCGTCATTTCCACGCACATCCTCGAGGAGGTCGACGCGGTGTGCACCCGGGCGATCATCATCTCCCGCGGTCGCATCGTCGCCGACGACACCCCGGCCGGGCTCGCCGCGCGCTCGCGCTATCACAACGCGGTGTCCATGCAGCTCGAGCAACCCGGGCAGCTCGCCGGCGCCCGCGACGCCGTGGCGGCGCTGCCCGCGGTCGCGCAGGTCGAGGTGAGCGAGCGCGATGCGCGCCTCACCGCCCTGCCGCGCTCCGGTGCGACCATTCTGCCGGCCCTTTCCGAGCTCGCCGCACGCCAGGGATTCAAGCTGAAGGAACTGCACCTGGAGTCCGGACGCCTCGATGAAGTGTTCCGGAGCATCACCGCCTGAGGACGGTCTGGATCATGCGCAACGTGGGCATCATCATGCGCCGCGAACTCGCGAGTTACTTCGCGACGCCGCTGGCGTACGTTTTCATACTCATCTTTCTGGTGCTGGCCAACGCCTTCACCTTCTACCTGGGGGGCTTCTATGAGCGCGGCCAGGCGGATCTCGACGCCTTCTTCACCTTCCACCCCTGGCTGTACCTGTTCCTGATTCCGGCGATCTCGATGAAGCTGTGGGCCGAGGAGCGCAAGTCCGGCAGCATCGAGCTGCTGATGACCCAGCCGGTGGAACTGTGGGACGCGGTACTCGGCAAGTTTCTCGCCGGCTGGATTTTCACCGCGCTCGCGCTGGCGCTCACTTTCCCCCTGTGGATCGCGGTCAACTACCTGGGCAGTCCCGACAACGGCGCGATCCTGGCCGCCTACCTCGGCAGCCTGCTGCTCGCCGGCGGCTTTCTCGCCATCGGCTCGTGCATGTCGGCGTTGACGCGCAACCAGGTGGTGGCGTTCATCCTCGGCGTGGCGGGGTGCTTCGTGTTCCTGCTGGCCGGCTTCCCCCTGGTGCTCGATGTCTTTCGCAGCTGGGCACCGCAGGCGCTGGTGGATGCGATCGCCTCGCTCTCGTTCCTCACCCATTTCGAGTCCATCGTCAAGGGCGTCATCGACGTGCGCGACCTGCTGTACTTCGCGATGCTGATCGGGTTCTTCCTGCTGGCAACGACCATCGCGCTCAACCTGCGTAAAGACCTATGAACAAACGCTCGACACTCGGTGGCGGCACGCTCCTGGCACTCGCGCTGCTGTTCATCGGCCTCACGATACTGTTCAACCACGCGCTGCGGGGCTGGCGGCTGGATCTCACACAGAATCGTCTCTACACCACCGCGGCGGGAACCGACCGGATCCTCGCCAGCATCAAGGAGCCGCTCAACCTGTATTTCTTCTTCTCGGAAAAGGCCGCGGCGCAGCTGCCGCAGCTGAAGACCTACGGCGTGCGGGTGCGCGAGTTCCTCGAGGAGCTCGCCGCGCGCTCCGGCGGCCGGCTGCGGCTGCACGTGATCGACCCGCAGCCGTTCTCGGAGGAGGAGGACCGCGCTTCCGAGCTCGGCGTGCGCGGTACTCCGGTGGGAGCCGCCGGTACGCAGTTCTACTTCGGCCTCGCCGCAACCAATTCCACCGACGGCCGCGCCGCCATCGAGTTCTTCGATCCCAACAAGGAGCAGTTCCTCGAGTACGACGTCGTCAAGCTCGTCTATCAGCTCGCCAACCCCAAGAAGCCCGTGGTGGCCTGGCTGTCCTCGCTGCCGATGGGTCCGGGCTTCGATCCGCAGAGCGGGCAGATGCGCGAACCGTGGGTCGTGTACAGCGAAGCGCAGCAGCTCTTTGACCTGCGCCCGCTCGAGCCGACCGCGACGCGCATCGAGCCGGACGTGAACGTGCTGGTGCTGGTGCACCCGAAGAACCTGTCCCCGGCGACTCAATTCGCCATCGACCAGTATGCCCTGCGCGGCGGACACATCCTGGCGTTCGTGGACCCGCTCGCCCAGTCCGATCAGTCCGGCGCCGAGGCGGGCAATCCGATGGCGGCCATGGGCGCGGACAAGTCATCGCACCTCGCCGCACTGCTCACCGCCTGGGGCGTGCAGTTCAACCCGGGCGAGGTGGTCGCCGACCGTGCTCACGCCTTGTCGGTGACCATGCGCCAGGGAGAGCCGCCGGTGGCGCACCTGGGTGTGCTCGGGCTCGACAAGAGCAGCTTCACCGCCTCCGACGTGATCACCGCCGGACTGTCGAACGTCAACGTGGCCACCGCGGGTTACCTCGAACCCGTCAAGGACACGAAAGTGCATTTCGAGCCGCTGTTGCAGTCGAGCACCGACGCGCAAGCCCTGCCGGTCGCACGCTTCCGCGTGCTGTTCGATCCAGCGACGCTGCGCGACGGATTCAAGCCCACCGGCCGACGTTACACGATCGCCGCGCGCGTCAGCGGCAACGTGCACAGCGCCTTCCCGGCGGGCCCGCCGGCAGGCGTGACGCCAGCCGCTGGCCAGAGCGTCCTGAAGGAATCCGCACGAGCTCTCAGCCTGGTCGTGTTTGCCGACACCGATCTGCTGTCGGATTATCTGTGGGTGCGTGAGCAGAACTTCTTCGGCCAGCGCCTCGCCCAGGCGTGGGCCAGCAATGGCGACCTGGTGCAGAACGCGCTCGACAATCTGGCCGGCAGCACCGACCTCATCAGTGTGCGCGGCCGCGCCTCGTTCACGCGACCGTTCGAGCGCGTAGAAAAACTGCGGCGCGCGGCAGATGACCGCTTCCGGGCGAAAGAGCAGGAGCTCGAGCAGCAGTTGCACGAAACGGAAGACAAGCTCACCGCGCTGCGCTCCAAGGGCGGCAATCAGTCGGCGCTCATCATCACACCCGAGCAGGAGCAGGAAATCGAGCACTTCCAGACCGAGAAACTGCACATCCGCAAGGAACTGCGCGCCGTGCGCGCCGGGCTGGACGCTGACATCAAGGGCCTGGGCACGACCCTCAAGATCATCAACATCATCGTGGTGCCGGCCCTGTTCGCGCTGGTGGCGCTGCTCATGGCCGCGTGGCGTCGCCGGCGGCGAGTAGCACCGGCCGGCGCTCCTCTGAGGTGAGCCATGAGTGCACGCCGTGTCCTCGCGCTTCTCATCGCCGGGCTCGCGCTGGTTGCCTTCGCCATGTGGATCGCGTCCCAGCGGCACCTGGAGCGCGCCACACTCGCCGGGGACCTGGTGCTGCCGGACCTCGAGCATCACGTCAATGCCGTGACCGAGCTCGTACTGCGTAAGGCCGACGGCACGCACACCACGCTGAAGAGGGACGGCGCCGGCTGGAGCGTCGGCGAGCGTGGCTGGCCGGCCGATGCGGGCAAGGTACGCAAGCTCCTGCTCGATCTCGGCGCGCTCAACATCGTCGAGGAGAAGACCCGCTTGCCGGCAAACTACCCGCAGCTCGGGGTGCAGGACGTCGACTCCCCCAAGGCCAGCGGGACGCGCATCGAGGTGGTCACACCCGGGCGAACCTGGGCGCTCATCCTCGGCAAGTCCTCGAGCGCCAAGTCCGGATACGTGCGCGTCGCCAACGCCTCACAGACTCTGCTCGCGGCGCCGTTACTCACCGTGGATGCCGACCCGAAGGGATGGCTCGACCGTGCGCTGATCGATGTGGCGCCCGAGCGCGTGCGTCAGGTCGAGGAAAGACCCCGCGAGGGTCCGGGGTTCAGCGCCGCGCGCGAGCGCAAGGAGCAGACCGACTTCACCGTGACCCCGCTCCCTAAGGGGCGCGAGCTGACCGGTCCGGGGGCTGCGGACGGGATCGCCGGCTCCTTGAGCTCGCTCAGCTTCGATGATGTGGGCAAGGCGAGCGCCGCCGCGGCTGCGGCGCACGCCCTGTTCCGCACCTTCGACGGGCTCGAGATCGACGTCGCAGGCCGCAAGGACGGCGCACGCTCGCTCGTGACCGTGAGCGCACGCGCCACCGCCAAGCAAACCGAGGCGGAGGCGCAGACGCGCAATGCGCGCCTCGGTGGCTGGGAGTTCGAGGTCCCCGATTACAAGTACGCGGCCATCTTTCGTCCGCTCGAGGACCTGCTCAAGAAGCCACCCGCACCGGTGAAGAACAGCACCACGGCGTCCGCGCCAGAGAAAGCGAGCGTGCCCGGCAAGGATGCATCGCCCGAGAAACCCTCCCCGCCGGACAATCCGAAATAGCGCCCTCTCCCGGCTTGCTCTCTCAGAGCTTCGCCTGCGACATGATCGCCAGAGGTCGTCCTTCGGGGTCATGAAAGTGCGCCATCCACTCCTCCGTTCCGTCCGCATGGCGGTGTATCAGGTGGGGCGCGTCCACAAACTCGACGCCGCGCGAGCGCAACAGGTCGTACGCCGTACGGATGTCCCCGACGCGCAGGTAGAGAATGGATTCCGGGACGGGCTTTTCCTGCGCACTCAGCATCAGCCGCGTGCCACCACAGTCGAAGAACGCCAGTGAGCCGAAGCTGTACAGGTGCGGCAGACCGAGCGGCCCGCCGTACCAGGCCTCGGACTCCTTGATGTCCCGGACCGTTCGTGCGATCTGGGCCAGCGGCCCGAGTGTCATCGTAGTCATGATCGGTCTCTCCTGCCGGCGCAGGGCACTCGTTCCCGGCACTCGAAACCAGCGCCTCAGCGCCTGCCGGTTCGTGAGCCCGAGCTTCGCCACGGCGTTCGCCACGTGATACTTCACGGCGTCGAGGCTGATGCCGCGGCGTGCGGCGATCTCGCGATTGCTCATGCCGTGCTGCACGGCGTGCACGACGCGCCACTCGCCCGGAGTCAGTACATCATCGTGAGGCGGCCGTCCTCTGCGGGTTTTGCCGGACATGGCTTGGATCCTAAGGCCTGAGGGGGCGAATTACCCTCCCCCGCCTAAGGATGCTGCGGTGCAATAGCTGAGGCAGACACCCCACAGGCACACGGGGCAAACAGGGGATCCACGTGCTCAGGGCCGCGGCGTAGAATTTTTTTCGTGCGTATAGCCACTTACTTGTCAGCCAGGGCCAGGAGACGGACATGAGCGCTGTGTTACTCGCCGTGTTCAACGAGTACGGGGCCGCGGAGCGCGTACGCACCCGGCTGGTGGGCGATGGGTTTCCGACCGACCGGGTCGAGCTGACGGCGTCCTGCGAGCCCGGACGGGCGGGACTGCATCCCGCAGCCTCGGCGCGCGCGAGGTTCGTGCAGTATTTCCGCACCCTGCTGAGTGAGGACGACGAGCGGCCATTCGTGGAACTGCTGGCGGAGCGTGTCGAGGGCGGCGCGGCCACCATCGCCGTTCACCCGCGCGGCGCGATCGAAACGGTGCGCGCGGCCGAGATCCTCGAAACCGAAGGAGCGCTGGAACTGGTCGGACACGACCTCGAGAACCAGACCTTCGAGTTCGCGGCTTCGCGGGGTGATGGCTACTGGGTGCGCCACTTCATGCTCGACAACCCGACGGGCGCTGACTGCATCTATTGCCGGCTATTTCCCGCGCACCGCCACCACTGAGCGGTGAGACCCGACGTGGGACAAGGCGCGCCGGAAGTGACGAGCTCCCGGCGCGCAGCGCTATCACATCAAAGCTTGTGCTTCTCGAGGGTGTACGTCGTGGTCTGTCCGCGCCTCATGTCCTTGTCGGTCACGTCGACCGTCTTGCCGTCCTTGGCGGCCGCGATGCGAATCTCGTCGGTGACCTTGCCGTCAACGAGTGGTACCGTCGCTTCATGGGCGAGAGCTGTTACCTCGGCGGCTGCCTGTGCGGCGGCGTGCGCTACCAGGTCTCGGGGACGGTGAGCAACCCGTGCTTCTGCCACTGCGCCAGCTGCCGGCGGGCCAGCGGCGCGCCCATGGTTCCCTGGGGGACCTTTGCCCGGGCGAACTTCGGACTCACCCGGGGGAGCCTTACCGAATATCGCTCATCGGCGCCGGTCACGCGCGGATTCTGTGCGAACTGCGGCACCTCGCTGACCTATCGTCACGACGCCCGCCCCACCGAGATCGATGTGACGCTCGCGAGCCTCGATGATCCGACGCTGCTCGCGCCGCAGATGCACCTGTGGGTCGGTGACAAGCTGCCGTGGGTGTCGATCAACGACGGCCGGCCGCAATACCGGGCCGGCATTTCCGCAGGACCGCTCTGAGGAACCCGGCCCGTGCTCAGTGCGCGCGGGCCAGCAGCCCCACGGTCACCGCCGCGAGCAGCGCGGTGGGCAGCCAGGCGAGCACCACCGGGTTGAGATCGAACACGATCGTGCCGCTCTCGATGAGCCGCTGCAGCAGAAAGAAGCTGATGCCGAGAATGAGCCCCAGCATCATGCGCGTGCCCGCGCCCGCGGAGCGCAGCGAGCCGAGCACGAAGGGAATCGCGAGCAGCACCGAGAAGGCGATGGCGAGGGTGCGCGCGATGCGCGACCAGAACGCGAACAGGTACTCGCGGGTATCGAGCGCATTGCTGCGGTAGTAGCTGATCAGCCGCCACAGGGCGCGGCTGGTCAGCTGCTTCGGATCCTCGACGGCGAGACCAAGGAACCCCGCGGTGAGTTTCGATGCCAGCAGGCGCTGCCCGGGCGGGCGGGTCGTCACCGCATCGTCCGCGAAGCGCGACTCAGTGTAGTCACTGAGCAGCCAGCTGCCCCGCGAGCCGGCGGTGGCGCGCGTGGCGTGCCCCAGGGCGATCAGCCGATGCTGTGGCGACAGCTCGAAGATCTGCATGCTGCCGAACTGGCGTTGGCTGTACTGCCCGGCCACGTTCAGGATCAGGTCGCCGTCGCGCACCCAGGCGCCAGCCCCGCCACCGAAGCTGACGTTGCTGAGCTTGCTGAAGGCCTTCTGCTCGCGGGCTGCCTGTTGCAGCGGGGGGGCGAGCACCTCGCCCAGCAGCAGCTCGGCCACGAGCAGCAGCAGCCCGGCCAGCAGCGCCATGCCCGCCAGACGCGCGATCGATACGCCGCTGGCGCGAACCACCGTCAGTTCACTGCCGCGCGCCAGCGAGCCCAGCCCGAGCAGTGCGCCGATGAGCGCGGTGATCGGCAGCAGCTCGTAGGCCAGCTGCGGCAGATTGAGCAGCGTGTACCAGAAGGCACCGAGCGCCGTGTAGTGGCCGGTGCCGATGTCATCCTGCTGATCGATGAACACGAACAGCGCGCCGAGCACCAGCACCACCAGCATCACCAGCAGCACCGAGCTGAGGATGGCGCGCATGATGTAGCGGTCGAGCACACTCATAGTCCGCGCATCCGGTAGCGCAGCCGGTTACCCAGTCCCGGCCCCACGATCACCATGAGCGCGAGCAGCACTACCGCCGCGTGCGTCCACCACAGGCCGAGGAATTCCGGAATCGTGCCACGTGCGATCCACACCTTGCCCACCGAGATGAGATTGACATACAGGAAGAAGATCACGACCGCGAGCCACACGCGCGCGTAGCGGCCCTGCCGCGGCTTCAGGCGCGACAGCGGCACGGCGAGCAGCGCCAGCACCGCGCACATGAGCGGCATGGCGATGCGCGAGTGTAGTTCGGCGCGCTCGCTGGCATCGCGCGAGTCGAGCAGGCTCGCGGTGGATCGGGCTTCGAGATTCCTGACGCCCTCGCTGATCACCGGCACCTGCACCGGCACCACGTGCTCGGCGAAGCGCACGATGCGAAACTCCGGCCCACCGGGCACGCCCTCGAAACGCTCACCGTCAAAGAGAGTGAGTATGTGCGTCATGCCGTCCGCCGTGACGGTGTGCCGCGCCCGGTCGGCGAGCGCCACCTCAACCAGCGCGCCGCGATTGCGCTCCACGAACACATCCGCGAGCGTGCCGTCTGGATTGATGTCCTGCGCGTACACCACCGCGTTGCCGCCGCTGAAGATGCGAAACTTCCCGGGCACGAGCGGCGCGAACTGCCCGGCGCGCAGCGCCGCGCTGCGCAGACTGAGCGCGCGCGCGGTGGCATCCGGCGCCAACACCAGGGTGAGCCACGCCAGCCCCGCCGTGCCGAGCGCCGCGAGCAGCGCCACCGGCAGATAGAGGTTGGCAGGCCCGACCCCGCACGCCAGCGCCGCCGCCATCTCGCTGTCGTGGTACAGCCGGCCGAATGCCAGCACCACACCCAGCAGCAGGCCGACGGGTAGCAGCAGCGAGAGGTTCTGCAGCGCCCCCAGGATGATCAGCTCCAGCACGACGCCCTGCGGGTATTGGTTGGCGGCGGCGCGCTCCAGCACCCCCACCAGCTGGTTCGCCAGCAGAATGACCAGCAGCACGGTGGTGACCACCAGCCAAGTGGTCACCACCTCGCGCAGAACGTAGCGACCGAGGGTATTCCCCAACGAACTACTCGCTCCCCTACCGCAATCCCGGCGGGCACTTGAGTTACACTTGCCATCGCTTGCAGCCGTAGCCGCGCCTCGCCCGCTCAATAAAGCACCAAACGGAGCGCGGCGCTCACGAGGCGCGACTAAGGTAAATCGTAACGCACGCGCGCCTCAACGGCAGGGGGATATGGCATGGAATTCGGGGTCTGGACGAAGGGCTTGGCAACACTCGGTGTGGATTGCCTGGTCCTCGGCGTGTTCGAGGAGGCGGAGCTCAGCGGCGAGGCACGCAGCGTGGATACCGCCTGCGCGGGCCGGCTGAAGGCTCTGCTCGAACGTGGTGACTTCGCCGGCCGCGCGGGCGACACGCTGCTGATTGCCGATCTGCCCGGCATCAAGGCCTCGCGCGTGCTGCTCACCGGGCTGGGGGCGAAGAAGAGCTATCACCGCAGGAGCTGGCGCAAGGCCTGGGCGGCCGCGGCGGCGGCGCTGGCGCGCACGCGCATCGCCAGCTGTGCGCTCGCCATCGACCGCCCCGAGGCGAAGCAGCTGGATGACTACTATTTCGGGCGGGCGGTCGCAGAACTCACCGGCGCTGCGCTGTACCGCGTCAACGATCTGAAAACCGGCAAGAAAGCCCCCGCGCCCGCCCTGGCCAAGGTGCTGGCCGGTCCGGTGCGCAAGGCCGCCGCCGCCGAGCGCGGCCTGGCACATGGCGCGGCGGTGGCGGCCGCCGCCCAGATCCAGCGTGATCTGGCGAATCTCCCCGCCAACGTCTGCACGCCGACGTTTCTCGCCGAGCAGGCGCGGGCGCTCGCCAAGCGCTCGGCGCCGCTCAGCGTGCGGGTGCTGGATGCCGCTGCCATGCGGCGCGAGAAGATGGGGTGCCTGCTGGCGGTTGCGCAGGGCAGCCATCAGGCGCCGCGTTTCATCGTGCTGGAGTACCGCGGCACCCGCAAGGCGCAGCCGCCGATCGTGCTGGTCGGCAAGGGCGTCACTTTCGACAGCGGCGGCATCTCGCTGAAAGATCCCCCCGGCATGGATGAGATGAAGTTCGACATGAGCGGCGCGGCGGCGGTGATCGCCGCCCTGAGTTTCGCGGCATCGCTGCGCGTGCCGCTGCACCTGGTCGGACTGATCGGCGCGGTGGAGAACATGCCGGGCGGCAGGGCGGTCAAGCCGGGGGACATCGCTACCAGCGCTTCCGGACAGACGGTGGAGATACTCAACACCGATGCCGAAGGGCGGCTCATTCTGTGCGACGCTCTGCACTACGCGCGCCGCTTCCACCCGGAAGCGGTGATCGACATCGCTACGCTGACCGGCGCGTGTGTCATCGCGCTCGGGCATCATCATTCCGGTGTCATGGGAAACGACGAGCAGCTGGTGCGCGAGCTGCTGGAGGCCGGGGTGCGCGCGGACGATCGCTGCTGGCAATTGCCGCTGACCGAAGAGTACGCGGAAGCGCTGAAGAGCAACTTCGCCGACTTTGCCAATGTCGGCGGGCGTGACGGCGGCGCGATTACCGCCGCAACTTTCCTCGGCAAATTCACCCAGGGACTCAAATGGGCGCACCTCGACGTCGCGGGCACCGCCTACCAGGGCGGTGCGCAGAAGGGCAGTACGGGCCGGCCGACGCCGCTGCTCGCAGACTTTCTACTGCAGCGCGCGGCTCGCTGACGCGCCACGGCGCCAGCCACCACCGCAAACTGCGCCACGTGCGCTTCTGCCGTCCGCGGCGACGGCCGACGCGGCGCCGCCGCCACGCCACATAAACAAAGGCGGCACTGGCGCTGCGGCGGCGGCAGCCGCGGGCCCGAAGGCGGCGCTTCCTGAGCCGCTATAATCCCCCGACGTTCCCGCGGGATCTCAAGACCGTAAATGGAAAAGGTGTACGCGCCGCAGGCCATCGAGCGGCGCATCTACGAGCGCTGGGAGTCTCACGGCTGGTTCGCTCCCAGCGGCCGGGGCGCACCCTATTGCATCATGATCCCGCCGCCGAACGTGACCGGCACGCTGCACATGGGGCATGCCTTTCAGCACACCCTCATGGACGCGCTCACCCGCTATGAGCGCATGCGCGGCCGCCATGCCCTGTGGCAGCCCGGGACCGACCACGCCGGCATCGCCACGCAGATGGTGGTCGAGCGGCAGCTGAATGCCCAGGGCGTCAAGCGCACCGACCTCGGCCGCGAGGCCTTCCTCGAGCGCGTGTGGCAGTGGAAGGAGCAGTCCGGCGGCGCCATCAGCGCCCAGATGCGCCGACTGGGAGACTCGGTCGACTGGTCGCGCGAGCGCTTCACCATGGATCCGGGGCTGTCGCGCGCGGTGACCGAGGTGTTCGTGCGGCTGCACGCTGAAGGGTTGATTTATCGCGGCAAGCGCCTCGTCAACTGGGATCCGGTGCTGCTTACCGCGCTGTCGGACCTGGAGGTGCAGGCGCAGGAGGAGGATGGGCAGCTCTGGCACGTACGCTACCCGCTCGCCGACGGTGCGGGTCAGCTGGTGGTAGCGACCACGCGCCCGGAGACCATACTCGGCGACGCCGCGGTGGCGGTCCATCCGCAGGATCCGCGCTACCAGGAACTCATCGGCAGGCAGGTGCTGGTGCCGCTCGCGGACCGTGCCGTGCCGGTCATCGCCGATGCGTACGTCGACCCGGCCTTCGGCACCGGGTGCCTCAAGGTGACACCGGCGCACGATTTCAACGACTACGACATCGGCCAGCGCCACCACCTGCCGCTGATCAACATCTTCACGCCGCGCGCCACGCTCGCCGACACCGTACCGCAGCGTTTCCGCGGACTCGAGCGCTTCGAGGCCCGCAAACGCGTGCTGGCGGAACTCGAGGCCGGCGGACTCATCGAGCGCGTCGACAAGCACCGGCTGGTAGTGCCGCGCGGGGATCGCAGCGGCGCGGTGCTCGAGCCTTATCTCACCGACCAGTGGTTCGTGAAGATCGCCGCGCTCGCCGCGCCGGCCATCGCGGCCGTAGAGCAGGGTCGCACCCGCTTCGTGCCGGAGAACTGGGCGCGGACCTATTTCGAGTGGATGCGCAACATCAAGGACTGGTGCGTGAGCCGGCAGCTGTGGTGGGGGCATCGCATCCCGGCGTGGTACGACGGCGACGGCAACATCTACGTCGGCCGCGATGAAGCTGAGGTGCGCGCGCGGCACCGCGTCGGCGCGGGCGCCGCCCTGCGCCAGGACGAGGATGTACTGGATACCTGGTTCTCTTCGGCCTTGTGGCCGTTCTCGACGCTCGGCTGGCCCGACAGCACCGCCGCGCTCGAGCGCTTCTACCCGGGAGAGGTCCTGGTCACCGGGTTCGACATCATCTTCTTCTGGGTGGCGCGCATGATCATGATGGGGCTGAAGTTCATGGGCGATGTACCGTTCCGCGAGGTCTACATCACCGGGCTCATCCGCGATGAGCACGGCGACAAGATGTCCAAGTCCAAAGGCAACGTGATCGATCCGCTCGACATCGTCGATGGCATCTCGCTCGAAGAACTGGTGGAGAAACGCACCACCGGGCTCATGCAGCCGCAGCTCGCGCCGGCGATCGAGCGCGCGACCCGCAAGCAGTACCCAGCCGGCATCGCGCCCCATGGGACCGACGCGCTGCGCTTCACCTTCGCCGCGATCGCCTCCCCGAGCCGCGACATCAGCTTCGACCTGGCTCGGGTCGGGGGCTACAGCAAGTTCTGCAACAAGCTGTGGAATGCCGCGCGCTTCCTCACCATGACCCTCGGGGAGGGCACGCCCGCGGCTGACGGCGCGCCGGTCGAGCTGTCGATCGCCGACCGCTGGATCCGGGCGCGCTTCGGCCGCACCATCGAGGCGGTCGAGAGCGCGCTCGCCGACTACCGCTTCGACTACGCGGCCAGCGCCCTGTACGAATTCACCTGGTACGACTTCTGCGACTGGTACGTGGAGCTGGTGAAACCGACCCTGCAGTCCGAGGACACCAGCGCCGCGGCGCGCCGCGGCACGCAGCGCACGCTCGCGCAGATGCTCGAAGCGCTGCAGCGCGCGCTGCATCCGCTGATGCCGTTCATCACCGAGGAGATCTGGCAGCGCGTGGCGCCGCTCGCCGGGGTGGCCGGCGAGACCGTGATGCTGCAGCCCTATCCGGCTCCCGCCGACTTCCCGAGCGACGAGCAAGCCGAGCGCGAGATTGCCTGGATCCAGGGGGTGGTACTCGGCGTGCGCCAGATCCGCAGCCAGATGAACATCAACCCGGCCAAGCGCATCCCGGTGCTGCTGCAGGACGCCACGGCGCAGGATCAGGCCTTGAGCGTGCGCCACCGCGCCTGGCTCGAGCGCCTGGCGGGCCTGGCGAGCGTCACGGTGCTCGGGGCGGGCGAGCCTGTGCCGCCGTCGGCGCCGGCGCCGGTCGGCAGGCTGACCGTCCTCGTGCCGCTGGCCGGTCTCATCGATGCCGCCGCGGAAACCGCGCGCCTCGAGAAGCTCATCGCCCGGGAGCAGCAGGAGCTCGCCAGGGTGCGTGGCCGGCTCGCCAACGACAGCTTCGTGCGCAACGCGCCGAGCGCGGTGGTGAGCCTCGAGCGCGAGCGCGCCGCGGAACTGCAGCGCACCGTGGCGAGCCTCGGCGTGCAGCTCCAGAGCGTGCGGAGGCTCCTGGCCCCGTGAGCGCAGTCACTCAAGAGGAGGTCGGTGCCGAGACCCTGGTGAGCGTGCTCGCTACGCTCGAGACGGTGATACTCGGCAAGCCCGGACAGATCCGCCTGTGTCTCGCGTGTCTGCTGGCACGCGGGCACCTGTTGATCGAGGACGTGCCGGGTGTGGGCAAGACCACGCTCGCGCACGCGCTCGCCCACGTGCTGGGACTCGCCTGGCAGCGTGTGCAGTTCACCAGCGATCTGCTGCCGGCGGATATCATCGGCGTGTCGATCTTCGATCGCGCCAGCCAGCGATTCAACTTCCGCCAGGGTCCGATCTTCACCCAGCTGCTGCTCGCGGACGAGGTGAACCGCGCCAGCCCCCGCACGCAAAGCGCGCTCCTGGAAGCGATGGAGGAGCGCCAGGTGAGCGCCGACGGCACCACCTACCCGCTGCCCGAGCCGTTCTTCGTGGTCGCCACCCAGAATCCGCACGAGCAGCTCGGCACCTACGCCCTGCCCGAATCGCAGCTCGACCGCTTCCTCATGCGGGTGACGCTCGGATATCCCGACGCCGCGCACGAGCGCGAGCTGCTGCGCGGCGGAGAGCGCCGCGAGCTGCTGTCGCGCACTGCGCCGGCGCTGTCTGCCGCGGCCGTGCTGCGCGTACAGCGCGTCGTGCGCGCGGTGCACGTCGCCGATGCGCTGCTCGATTACACCCAGGCGCTGATCGCGCGCACCCGCGAGCGCTCGGATCTGAAACTCGGACTCTCGCCGCGCGCCGGCCAGGGTCTGCTGCGCGCCGCTCAGGCGTGGGCTTACCTTGCGGGCCGCCCGGCGGTGCTGCCGGAGGACGTGCAGGCCGTGCTTCCGGCGGTGGTCGCGCACCGGCTCGAGAGGCGCGACCCCGCCGGCGGCGGTGACGGTGACGCGCTCGCCCGCGAAATCATCCGCGCAGTGCCCGTGCCGCCCTAGTGTGGCGCCGGAACCCGCTCGCACCGTTCCCGGCCCTGATGCGCGCACGCGTACACGCCTGGATGCGCCGCCGCCAGGGTGCCGATGTGCTGCCGGTCACGCTCGGGCGGCGCAGGCTCTATATCCTGCCAACCGGCGCCGGCGTGGCGTTCGGCCTGCTGCTGTTTCTCATGCTGATCGCCGGACTCAACTACGGCAACAGCCTCGCCCTGTTCCTGACGTTCTCGCTGAGCGCGTTTGCGCTGGTCGCGATGCAGCAGTGCCACCGCAATCTGCTCGGCATCGCGGTGATCGCGGCCGCCGCGCCGGCGGTTTTCGCACGTACGACCGGCGCCGTGCACCTCACGCTCGCCAACCCGGCGAGCCTCCCCCGGGCACGCGTCGAGGCCGCCGTAGCGGAAATGGCGGCGGTAGCCGTGGATCTGGCGGCGCGCGAGCGGCAGCGGCTCGAGCTGCCGCTCCCCGCCCCCACGCGCGGCATCGTACGCATCGATCGGCTGCGCCTCGCAACCGCGCATCCCTTCGGGCTCTTCCGCGCCTGGACCTGGGTACACACGCCGATCGAGATGATGATCTATCCGCGCCCCCACGGCGTGCTCCCCATGCCCGCGCACGGCGGGCACAAGAGCGGGGCGCGCTCCCGCGGCGGCTCGGACGCGGACGAGTGGCTGGGGCTGCGGCCGTTTCGCGACGGGGACTCGCCGCGCCAGGTCGACTGGAAGGCCTACGCGCGCGAGGCGCCAATGCTGATAAAGGAGTACAGCCCGGCGGGATCGGAGTTGCGCCTGTTCGACTTCGCGCAGCTGACCCATCTGGACACCGAGGCGCGCCTTTCGCAGCTGGCGCGCTGGGTGGTCGAGGCCGAGGCGCACGGCGAGCGCTATGGAGTGGCGCTTCCCGGGGTGCTGCTGCCTGCCGACCGCGGCCCCGAGCACCGGCATCGGTGTCTCGCGGCGCTCGCGGTGTTTGGAATCGATGACGGACTCAAGCATGGCGGCGGCGCCCCAGGCCGCTGACGGCGCGGCGCTGCGGTCGCTCGCGTGGGCGTGCGCGGCGTTCGCGGGCGGCGTACTGCTGAACCTCGATCGCGTGCCGCCCTGGACCGCGGCCACGGCGCTGCTGCTCATTGCCTGGCGCCTCACCACCGAGCGCAGCGGCGCCCGGCTCCCGGGAACCCCAGCGCGCGCGCTGCTCGCGCTCGGGGTGGTGGCGGTGGTGCTGTGGAGATTTCACACGCTCAACGGACTCGCCGCCGGCACTGCGCTGCTGGTGCTGATGTCGGCATTGAAGCTCCTCGAGACACGCGCGCGGCGCGACCAGTTCGTCATGGTGGGCGCCGGGCTGTTTCTGCTGCTGGCGGCGTGCCTCGACCGGCAGAGCCTGGTGCGAGTGCCGCTGTACGCGCTGCAGGCGTGGCTGTGCTGCAGCGCGCTCGCCGTGGTTGCTTCCGCAGGCTGCGAGGGGCGCGCGGCGCTGCGGCTCGCGGGACGGGCGCTGCTCCTCGCTTTGCCGCTGGCGGTGCTGCTGTTCCTGTTCTTTCCGCGCCTGTCGGGTGCCTTCTGGGCCATCCCCCGCGGGGGAGAGGCGCTGACGGGGCTGTCCGACACCATGAGTCCCGGCGGCATCGTGAAACTGGTCGCCAGCTACGACCCCGCCTTCCGCGTGCAGTTCGCCGGACGCGCGCCGCCGGCGGAGGAGCTCTACTGGCGCGGTCCGGTGCTGCACGACTTCGACGGTCACACCTGGCGGCGCGCGTCGGGGGCTTTTCACCTGCGCCAGCGGCTGCAGTACCTGGGCACGCCCTACCGCTACCGCGTGGCACTGGAGCCCACCCGGCAGCGCTGGTGGTTCGCGCTCGACACGCCCGCGCAATCCTCCGACGCCAACGTGCTGCTCACGTATGACAACCAGCTGCTCGGCGCCGAGCCGCTCACCGAGCCGCTCAGTTTCGACGCCCTCTCGTATACCCGCACCCGCGCCCTGGAGCCCCTCGGCGCCTTCGGCCGGCAGCAGGACACGACCCCGCCGCCGGGCAATCCGCGCTCGGTGGCGCTGGCGCAGACGCTGCGGCAGCGCGCCGGCTCGGACGCGGACTTCGTGCAGGCGACTCTCGAGTACCTGCGCAGCGGCGGCTTCGTCTACACGCTCACACCGGAAGCCCTGGGCGCCGATGCGGTGGACGATTTCCTGTTCGACACGCGCGCGGGCTTCTGTGGTCACTACGCATCCGCGTTCGTCACGCTGATGCGCGCCGCGCAGGTCCCGGCGCGCGTGGTGACCGGCTATCTCGGCGGGGAGTGGAATCCGATCGGCGACTACTTCCTGGTGCGTCAATCGGACGCTCATGCGTGGGCGGAAGTCTGGCTGGAAGGCCGCGGCTGGACGCGTATCGATCCGACCGCGGTGGTCGCGCCCGAGCGGCTGCGCCGCGGGGTCTTCGACCTGCTGCCCGATGCGCTGGCGACACGCGAGCGGCTGCTGCGCAGCTCAGCCTGGCTCACACGAGCGCTGCAGCGCTGGGACGCCGCCAACGCCTGGTGGAGCGATCACGTGGTGAAGTTCGATTATTCCGCGCAGCTCGATCTGCTCGGCCGCTTCGGGATCCGTTACCCCGATGCGCGCTACCTCGGGTGGGCCTTCATGCTCGCGCTGCTCGGGTGGCTCGCGATCATCGCCTGGCACATCGGCCGCAGCGCACGCCCCGCCGCGCCCGACGCGCTGGCGCGCGCGTACACCCGCCTGTGCCACAAGCTCGCGCGCATCGGTCCGCCGCGCGCCCCCCACCAGGGCCCGTTGAGCTTCGCGGAAGCCGTGACCACGCACCGGCCGGACCTCGGGGGCAGCGTCCACGCCCTGCTGGCGCGCTATGCGCAGCTGCGCTATGGACCTGGGGCGCCCGGCACCCGGGCGCAGGACATCGAGGGGTTCCGGCGGGCGGTGGCGCGCCTGTCGCTGTCGCGCGCCGCGGGCGGGCGTCACTGAACATATCCCGCTGACGCACAACATATCCTGCTGACACCGTGACGCCGTCGCAACAGCGCGCGCCAACCGTGACCGCGGTCCGGCGCCGACGCCGCGAAGCGGGACGCCGTCACACTCGCTCGGCAACAAAACGCGCGCAGTTCACAACAGATGCGGCTGACCGCTCACGAGTGTTGGTGCCTCGGGTCGGTCGGCTTCGACCGTCCATCGGAACCCCCTCGAGGGCATCGAGAACCCCTCCAGGACATCGATTGCTGCACAGAACACCGGGGTGAATTCCGGTGGGATAGCGCCGCGTAAGTGTGTGAGGAGACTGACATGTACCGGCCTGGAGCCTGCCGCACGGCAGACAGAGCGTGCAGCCGCCTGCGCGGCATGACGCTGATTGAACTGATGGTAGCGGTTGCCATCGTGTCCATTCTGGTCTCCATCGCCGTGCCCTCGTACGCGCTGTTCATGAAGAAATCGCGCCGCGGCGAGGCCGAGTCCGCACTGATGGACATCGCGCAGCGCGAGCAGACCTACCTGCTGGACCAGCGCGCCTACGCTGATCTCGCGACCCTCAATACCTCGGTTCCGTCGGACGTGACCGCTTATTACACCGTCACCATGCCCCCCCCAGGCGCTACTCCGCCCACCTTCACGGTCACGGCGACGCCGAAAGCCGGCACCGCGCAGGCGGGCGACTACACGCTCACGATCGACAACACCGGCGCCAAGACACCGACGAGCGTCTGGTGACGGCGAGCAACGGAGCGAACGTGCCTACCAACGCCACCAGGGGCGCACCCCCCCGCAACGCCGGCCCCGCACGCCGCAGCGCGCGCGGCTTCACCATGATGGAGCTCGTCGTGACAGTGTCGCTGGCCGCCATCCTGGCCACCATCGCGGCGCCGAGTTTCAACGGCATGATCGCCAGCCAGCGCGCCCGCACCTTCGCTGCGGACCTGTACGTAACGCTCGCCAAGGCGCGCTCCGAAGCGCTCACGCTCAACCAGAACGTGACACTGCAGGCGAACGCCGGCGGCTGGCAGAACGGCTGGCAGATCCTGGATGCCAACAACAACGTGCTGGACAATCATGCCGCAGCGACCGGAGTGACGGTCACGCCCACCCCTTCGGTGACCTACCGCGCCTCCGGCCGGCTGCCCGCCGGAGGCGCGGCCCCCGTGTTCGTCATTTCCACCACCAGCGGCGCCACGGTGAACCACCAGTGCGTCTCGGTCGATCTGGGGGGTCGTCCTTACATGACGGCGGCGGCGGCATGTTGAGCATCCATTACCCTTCCGCGGCGCGCTCACGCGGCACTTCGCTGATCGAGGTGCTGGTGACAATCGTGATCCTGGCGTTCGGGCTGCTCGGGGTCGCCGGACTGCAGAGCAAGATCGGCGTCGCCGAAATAGAGTCCTATCAGCGGGCGCAGGCGCTGCTGGCGCTGTCGCAGATAACCGAGCGCATGAGCGCCAATACCGCTCAGGTGGCCGGTTACGTGACCGCCGGCACCGTGGGTACCGGCGACGCCCAGCCCGCCGACTGCAGCGGCATCGCGGCGGGGCCGAATCGCGATGTGTGCGAGTGGAGCAACGCCCTCAAGGGCGCCAGCGAGCAGCGCTCTGGCGCCAGCGCCGGCGGCATGCTGGGCGCTCGCGGCTGCATCACCCAGCTTCAGGCGGCTAATCCAGCGCTCGGCGTGTGCACGGCAGGCCTCTACCAGGTCTCGGTCGCGTGGCAGGGGATGGTCGCCACCGCAACACCCGCGCTCGCCTGCGGGACGGGCTCGTACGGAGCTAACGACGCCTTCCGCCGGGTGATCACCACCACGGTCTCCGTCGGCACCACCTCCTGCTACTGAACGCGTCATGAGACTCAACCGTCCGACATGCCCGCGGGGATACTCGATCATCGAGCTGATGGTGGCCATCACCATCAGCCTGATCGTTCTCGCCGCGCTGGTCGGGCTGTTCGCCGGCAACAGCCGTGAGCGCGGTGAGATCGAACGCGCCAACCAGCAGACCGAGAACGGCCGCTATGCGCTGCAGCTGATCGGCGATGACCTGCGCGATGCCGGCTACCTTGCTTCGTTCAACCCCGGCACGGTCGCCGGGCCGAACGCGCAGCTCGTTATTCCTGCGGCGCTGCCCAATGCCTGCGCGACCGATGTGCCGACGCTCAACAGCGCCCTGGCGCTCGCGATACAAGGCTACGACAACGGCGCCAACGCTCCGGCTTGCATAACGGCGGACCTGCGCCCCGGGACCGATATCCTGGTGGTCAGGCGCGCCAGCACCTGCGCCGTGGGCACGGCCGGCTGCGATGCGCAGGTGGCCGGTGACGCCTACCTGCAGCCCTCAGGGTGCACCACGGAATTCAGCGCAGGGGCCTACTACGCGCTGGACTCCAATGCCGGCAATCTCAACCTGCACCAGAAGGACTGCGTCACCGCCGCCCTCATCTACCAATTCCGCGCCCACATCTATTTCGTCGCCAACAACGACAAGCCCGGCGACGGCATCCCCACGCTCAAGCGCGCCGAGCTGGGTGTCAACGCGGGGGGTGCCGCCGCATTCAATGTCGTGCCGCTGGTCGAAGGCGTGGAAAACCTGCAGCTCGAATACGGGCTCGACACCGCCGTCCCGACCACCGGAACCCCGGCCGTCTACACCGCCGACCCGAGCAGCTACAACGGCTGCGTGCCGGCACCCTGCAACGTCGTCAGCAACTGGCGCAACGTGGTGACCGCGAAGATCAATGTGCTGACGCGCAACCTCACACCCACTCAAGGGTACACCGACACAAAGACTTACGCGCTAGGCCTCACCTTCGGCGGCGTGGTCAATACGATCCCGGCGTTCAACGACGGCTACAAGCGTCATGTGTACTACTCCGTGGCGCGACTCAACAACCCCGCAGGCAGGAACTTGCCATGACCCCACTCCTGCACCGCCAACGGGGTGCCACCCTGATCGTGAGTCTCATCATGCTGCTGCTGATCACGCTGCTGGCGATCAGTTCTTTCACCCTCGGCAAGGGCAACCTGCAGATCGTCGGCAACATGCAGCAGCGCCAACTGGCGTTCGCCGCTGCGCAGGCCGCAGTGGCAACGGTCATCAGCAGTACACGGTTCACGACCACCCCGACCGACGCGGTCCCGAATCCCTGCAACGCCATGGCCAACACGACCTGTGCGGACGTGAACGGCGACGGTGTCCCCGACGTCAACGTCGCGGTCACGGTGACCTGCGATTTGATTCAACCGATTCTCGTCACGCAGCTCAATTTCGCCGATCCGAACGACGCCGGCTGCCTGGTCGGTGCCTCGCAGAACTTAGGCACCCCCGGCGCCAGCAACAACAATTCCATGTGCTCCAACAGCGTATGGGAGGTGCAGGCGTCCGCTACCGATGCGGTGAGCGGCGCGAACGTCGTCGTCGATCAGGGAGCCGCGGTGCGGGTTGGCTCGAGCGCGATCTGCCCGTAAAACGCAATTCGTCTGAACTTATGCACGAGACCGTCATGAACAGCTTACGCAAAATTCCTCTGGCACTGACGTTGATTCTCAGCGCCTTCGGGCCGGCAACGAACGCCTGGGCGGACGACATTGATATTTTTCTCGGTACTTCGGCTGGTACGGCCGATTCGCCCAATATCATCTTCCTCATCGACAACAGCCCGAACTGGTCGCGGAACTCACAGCACTGGCCCGACAATGGCGGCAACCAGGGGGCGGCGGAGCTCGCCGCGGTAAGCTCGACCTTGAACAGAATCAACAGCACGCGGCCGGCGAACGTGGGGCTGGCCATGCTCACCGCCTATTCCGGCACCGCCGCCAACGGAGCGACTCCCGGTACCGGCGGCGGCTACATCCGTTTTGGCGTCCGCGACATGACCAACTCGACAAACCGCACCGCACTGCAGAACATTCTGGCGGGCATTGCCGCCAACATCACCGACCCCGCGGAGAAAGTGAATGGCATGGCGAACAAGGATGAGGATGCGGGGTTTTACGAGATCTACAAGTATCTCTCGGGCCTTTCGCCCTTCACCGGCCTCTACAGTCAGAATTCATTCGCCGACGCGCCCCATAACCCGCAGTCCCGGTCGGGCGCGGGACAGGGGTTGACGTCGGGCTTTGCGCTCAACAACCCCGGCGCCGGCGCCGTGTACCAGTCTCCCATCAGTTCAGGCGCATCTTGCGCAAGCACCTACATCATCTACATCGCCAATAATGCGAACAACTCCGGATCCAGCGGTCAGGCGGCCTATGAATCCACGGTGGCCAATGCAAGTCCGGGGCTGGTCGCGACCGCGTTGCTCGATACCTGGACGGATGAGTGGACTTACTTTCTGAGGACCAACGGGGTAGTTGTTCCCGCCGGCAACAATAACGGCGCCGTCGTGACGTACGTGCTGGACGCCTATAGCGCGCAGCAAAATGTGGGCTATTCAAACTCGCTGATGAACGCCGCCAAGGTGGGTGGCGGCAAGTATTTTCAGGTCGGCAACCAGACGGATATCGCCAACGCGCTCGGGATGATCCTGGCCGAGATCCAGGCAGTCAACAGCACGTTCGCCTCCGCCAGCCTGCCGGTCAACACGACCAACCGGACGCAGGATAAAAATCAGGTTTTCATCCCGATGTTCCGTCCCGACTCGCAAGACAAGCCGCTGTGGATGGGCAATCTGAAGCAGTACCAGCTGATCAGCCTGGCCGGCAGCATCGATCTGGGTGATAACTCCACGACACCGATAAACGCGGTGAACCCGCTGACGGGCTTTGTGACGCCCTGTGCTCAGAGTTTCTGGACGACGGATTCCGGTACCTATTGGCAGTCCGATATCTTCGACACCCCTCCTGCCAAAGGAACCTGTCCGCGCTCCGTCTCCGGCTTCAGTTCGTGGTCCGATGACCCGGATGGGCCCCTGGTGGAGAAAGGCGGGGTCGCCGAAGTGATCCGCAAGGGCAACAATCCGCCCGTCACCAACACGACCCCGACGTGGACGGTCAATCGAACCGTCTACACGCTCCCAAACCTGACCAGCACGACGCTGACATCCTTCACCTCGCTCTCCCTCGGAGCTTTGCCGGCGCAAGTGTCCCTGGCCAACTTCATACTGGGTCACGATGTCAATGACGAGAACAACAATCTCAATACGACGGAAGCTCGCCCCTCGCTGCATGGTGATGAGATTCACTCGCGACCGCTGCCGGTCGATTTCGGCACCACCTGCCCGGGTCAAACCGATTCGAGCGGCAATCCCCTCTCGGGCGCCACCGTGTTCTATGGATCTAATGATGGAACTCTGCGCGCCATCGACACCTGCTACGGCAAGGAGCGCTGGGCATTCATCGCCCCGGAGTTCTACACTCCGGCCCCCGCGCTGCCGCCGGCGACGCCCACCGGCTTCTCGCGTCTGATGAACGACAGCCCTCTGATCAGCTATCCCTCGATGCCATCGGGAATCACGCCGGCGCCGGTGGCCAAGGACTATTACTTCGACGGCTCGATCGGACTCTACGAAGGCGCCCTCGATGTCCACCATGTCCCCAACCCGGTATGGATCTATCCGGCCATGCGCCGCGGCGGCAGAACGATCTATGCGTTCGATGTCACGGACCCCACATCGCCGCAGATCAAGTGGAAAGCGGGCTGCCCCTACCCGCAGCCCAACAATACGGGTTGCACGGCGGGGATGAGCGGCATCGGGCAGACCTGGTCCACCCCGGTGGTGGCCGCCGGCGTCCGCGGCTACAGCGGCCCGGTCGTCATCATGGGCGGCGGATATGACACCTGTGAGGATGCGAATCTCCTCACTCCGAGTTGCACGAGCCCGAACGGGGCCGCCGTGTACGTGCTCGACGCCGCCACTGGCGCAGTTCAAGCATCCTTCCCCACGGCACGCAGCGTCGCCGCCGACGTGGCGCTGGTTGCGGTGACGACGCCCGGGGTGGTCGACCATGCCTACGCGGTCGACACGGGCGGCAATATCTACCGCCTGGACTTCGCCTCATCGAAGAGCAATTGGGTCATGAATAAGGTCGCCTACACCAACGGCGCAGGACGAAAGTTTCTGTTCGCTCCGGCGCTGCTGGCGGCACCCGGAAACCAGGTGTACGTGGCGCTCGGTTCGGGTGACCGGGAGCATCCGCTGCAGAGCGAGTATCCCTACAGCGCCGTCGTCAACCGCTTTTACGTGTACCGGGATAGTCTAGCGTCGACCAGCGCCACCAGCCTGGACGACACGACCAGGATGTACGACTTCACCAATGGCACCGCCTGCAGCACCGTCGGCGTTCTGCCGACCTCGAGCATGAGCGGCTGGTTCATGAACCTGAGCGCGAACGGCCTGGGTGAGCAGACGGTCACCTCGGCCATCATCGCCGCGGGCATGGCGGCCTTCAGCACCAACCGGCCGGTGCCACAGGCTCAGGGCACGTGCGCCACGACTCTGGGCGCCGCGTACGGCTACTGGGTCAACCTGTTCAACGCCTCCGGCGGCATCAGCGCCAATGGCGCCGCGTGCGGCGGGGTGCGCGACAGCCAGTTCGTCGGCGGGGGCCTGCCCCCCTCGCCGGTGATCGCGACGGTACCGGTCGGCGGCCAGGTGGTTACCGTCGTCATCGGTGCCGCACAGCTCGGCCCGGGCTCGGGCTCGGGTTCGGGTTCGGGTTCGGGTTCGGGTGGCGCGAGCTGCGGCATCTGTCCGCAGCAGGTCAGCCCGGCGATCGTTCCGACCCGCAAGACCATCTTCTGGAAGTCCTCGGGCGAGAACTGAGCGCCTCGCCTGAGGGTCAGGCTGACCGGAAGCCGATCTTCGCGTGCGTGCCGTCGCAGAAGGGTTTGTTGGCGCTGCCGCCGCAGCGGCACAGGTAGGCTGAAGTCACCCGCGCCACCACGCGGCCGGTGCCGCTGGTGATCTCGAGGTTGCCGCGCACCCTCAAAGGTCCGTTGGCCTGCGGATCGATCGCCAGCACGCCATCGCGCAGCGGCAGCATGTCGGTCCCGCCACTCGGCGGCTCGCCCGTCGCGTTGAAGCCGATCCCGAGATGCGAGCCGTCGCAGTAGGGCTTGTTCTTGGATGCCCCGCAGCGGCATAGCGTGGCGCGAAAGCCGGCCGGGACACCGCCGATCTGCAGCGCCGCGCGAAACGCGTAGGGTCCTGCTTCACGCACGCTGGCGAGATTCACCGCCGGCACGGGCTCGTCCGGCGCGCCATCCTTGCGCCGATACCGGATCGCGCCCGAAGGGCAGGCGTGTGCGACCTCGACGAGTTGCTCGACCGGCACGGCATCCGGATGGATCCAGGGTCCCTGCACGTTGGCGAGAAACACCTTGGGGGCCCAGGTGACACAGAAGCGCGAGTGAATGCAGCGCTTGGCCTCGAACTGAAGCTCGATCCGCCGCCCCTGCACCGTCTCCACGCCCGCACTCACGGTCGAGGGTGGCGCCGCGCCGACCGCCTCGGGTACACGCGCCTCGGGCGCTGCCGCAGCCGCTGCATCCCGAGGGAGTGCGGGCGCGGCACTCGCCGCGGTGGCGGTCGTCAGATCAAAGCCGCGTTGGGCCCTCGAGGCGAGCGAGGCCAGCTGGTCCGCGGCGGCCACCGCGCGGGCATCGCCGCTGGCGCGCAGCGCTGCGGCACCTTCGGCCAGCTGTGCGAAACGCTCGACGAACACCCGCCGCGCGGCCGGTCCCGGCGGCAGCGCGGCGGAGTCCCGCAGCGTGATGAACGACATGCCGGCGTTGCATTGCGGATTCGACGGCCCGGCTGGCAAGCGCGCCGCGCGCTCGGCGAGGGGCATGACCGCCTGCATGAGACCGATCGCAAGATCCACGGCAAGGGATTTTTCCGCGCCCGGGCCGCGCACTACGTAGGCGTAGGCGAGCAGCCGCAGCATCAGCCCGTAGCTGGCGTTGGCGAGATCCACGGTGGCCACCGCGTCCGGGTTCTCGAGCCACACGCGCCCCTCGGGCCGCGGCGGACGGCGCAGCACCGGGTTGGTGGCGGCGGGGAACGCGGGCGAGAACGCCGGATTGCGGTCGGTGAGAGCGCGCAACTCAGCCCGAATTCCCAGGAATTTCTGGTAGTGGGAACCGACCGAATCGCGCGGCGCGCCTTCGCCCTGCTCGACGATCGCGGCGAACGCGCCGAGCGCGGTCTTCAGACACACGACGTGCCGCGCACCCGGCAGATTGACCTCCTCGGGCGAGAGCTGCAGCGCCCGATCGCCATCGAACGCGCTCGCCTCGCCGCAGTGCGCCACCAGGGCGCGCAGGCCCTCGCCGAGGGCCACATAAAAGTCGCCGACGGTCTCATAGTTGACGCCCATGGGAGTGAGTCGCGCCCCGCTGGTGCCGCCGCGCACGTAGCTGCGCTCGTAGGCGAAGCCGCTGCCTTCCTGCTCCGCGGAGTCGCGCGGACGCTCGAGAAACACGAAGTGCTGCAGGGTGTCGGCATTGAAGGGCGCGAGCTTGACCACCACACTCGCCGGCAGAAGACCCGGATCGAGCGGGAAATTCGCGCGTCCGAAGCGCGGACTGCCGCCCAGCCCCGAGGTAATGTTCCACACCGCCGCGAGGTGGCCCATCTCCTCGATCGCCACCCCGAGCAGCGCCTGGCGCCAGCGGCGTACGGCCGCGGCTTCCTCGGCGCCGAGCCCCTCGCGCTCGCCGTCCTTGAGGCTGGCCGCGGCGTACAGGTACGTGCACATGAGGTTGTGCTCGAGCTCCGCGGCCTCGTAGAGCGCGTGCAACAGGACTTCGCGCTGCGTGAGGGCGGGCGCGGGCGTAACGTCGTTCATGGGACCTCCGTCGAGCCTATGTCGCACAAATCCGCGCACCGCGCCATACCCCCAAATCGGCGCGCCTTCAGGTCGCGGCGTGTTCCCGCGTTTCGCGGAAAACGATGCCGGGCCAGCGCTCCAGCGTCAGCTCGAGATTCACGCGCGAGGGTGCGAGGTACACCAGTGCACCGCTGTGATCGAGGGCCAGATGCCCGTGCGCCCGGCTGCGGAACTCCTCCAGCTTGCGTGCGTCCGCGCTCTCGACCCAGCGCGCGGTGTAGATGGTGACGGGTTCGAAAACGCACTGCACGCCGTACTCGTCCTGCAGGCGGAACGCCACCACTTCGAACTGCAGCGGCCCCACCGCACCCAGGATCAGATCGTTGCTGCGCAAGGGCTTGAACAGCTGCGTGGCGCCCTCCTCGCACAGCTGCGACAGGCCTTTCTGCAGCGCCTTCATCCTGAGGGGATCCTTGAGCACCGCACGGCGGAATATCTCCGGCGCGAAATTCGGCACCCCGGTGAAAGTGAGCCGCTCGCCCTGGGTGAAGGTGTCGCCGATGTTGATGGTGCCGTGGTTGTGCAGGCCGATGATGTCGCCGGCGCAGGCCTCTTCGGCGTGCGCGCGCTCCGCCGCCATGAAGGTGAGCGCATCGGCGACGCGCACCTCCTTGTCGAGGCGCACATGGAACAGGCGCATGCCACGCGCGTACTTCCCGGCACACAGGCGCAGGAAGGCGATCCGGTCGCGGTGCGCCGGGTCCATGTTCGCCTGGATCTTGAACACGAAGCCCGCGAGCGCGGCTTCGCCCGGCGCCACCGCGCGTTCGCGTGCGCTGCGCGGCAGCGGTCCGGGAGCGTGCCGGGTGAAGGCCGCGAGCAGCTCCTCGACGCCGAAGTTGTTGATGGCGGAGCCGAAGAACACGGGCGTCTGCCGGCCGGCCAGGTAGGCGTGCGCATCGAAGCTGTGCGTGGCGCCGGTCACCAGCTCCATCTCCTCGCGGAAGGCGGGCGCCTGATCGCCGAGGAAGTCGCGTGCCGCACGGCTCCCCAAGGCGTCGATGGTGCGGTTTTCGCCGACACGGCCGCGCTCGCCTGCGGTGTACACATAAATGCGATCCTCGGGCAGGTGGTAGATGCCACGCAGCTCGCGCCCCATGCCGATGGGCCAGGTGATCGGCGCGGTGTTGATGCGCAGCACGCTCTCGATCTCATCCAGCAGCTCGATGGGCGGGCGGCCATCGCGGTCGAGCTTGTTGATGAAGGTCATGATCGGCGTGTCGCGCAGACGGCAGACCTCCATGAGCTTGATGGTGCGCTCCTCGACGCCCTTGCCGCAGTCGATGACCATGAGCGCGGAGTCCACGGCGGTCAGCGTGCGGTAGGTGTCCTCGGAGAAGTCCTCATGACCGGGCGTGTCGAGCAGGTTCACGATGCAGTCGCGATAGGGAAACTGCATCACCGAGGAGGTCACGGAAATGCCGCGCTGCTGCTCGAGTCGCATCCAGTCGGAAGTCGCATGGCGCGCGGCCTTGCGGCCCTTGACGGTGCCGGCCATCTGGATGGCGCCGCCGAACAGCAGCAGTTTCTCCGTGAGAGTGGTCTTGCCGGCGTCGGGGTGCGAGATGATCGCGAACGTGCGTCGCCGAGCGATCTCGGCAGCCAGGTCAGTCATGGCGCTAGAGCTCAGGGCGAGGGGGCGTGGGAGGCGCGCAGAGCAAGCTTGAGCACGGCGGCATCCTCGCGACCGCTCACCGCCTGATAGTAACCGCGCCGGCTGCCGACCTGCTCGAAGCCCATCGACAGGTACAGGCGGATCGCCGCGGTGTTCGAGGGCCGTACCTCGAGAAACGCCGCTCCCATGCCCGCGGCGGCCGCGCGCTCGATCAGGGAGCCGAGCAGGCGCTTGCCCACGCCGCGGCAGCGGAACGCCTCGCCCACACACAGATTCAAAATGTGCGCCTCGCCCGCACCGACGCTCATGACTCCGTAACCCAACAGCTGCCGGCTCAGGGTCACCACGCGGCACGCGTACCCCACCCGCAGGCAATCGCGGAAGATCCCCTCGCTCCAGGGGAACTGGTAGGAGGAGCGTTCGATATCCACCACCTCCGCGACATCGGTCGCGCGCATGGGTCGGATCACGACCTCGGGCGAGGTCTTCAGCAGCTCAGGAGCGGTTGCCATCAGTCACTGCGCCTTGGCCCAGTTGCTGGTACACGCTGAGGGCAAACTTCAGGTCTTCCCATGCCTTGCGCTTGTCCGCCGGCGTGCGCAGCAGATAAGCGGGATGATACGTCACCACCAGCGGGGTATTCAGCTCACCGAAACGATGCACCTGGCCCCGCAGCCTGCCGAGCGGCACGTTGGTGGCGAGCAGGTTCTGCGCGGCGATCCGCCCGACCGCGAGCATGATCTTCGGCTGCAGCAGGGCGATCTGCCGCACCAGGTACGGCAGGCACGCCGCCACTTCCTCGGGCCGCGGGTCGCGGTTTCCCGGGGGACGGCTCTTCAATACGTTGGCGATATAGACGTTGGTCCTGCGATCCAGGCCGATGGCGCGCAGCATGGCATCCAGCAGCTGGCCGGCCACCCCCACGAACGGCTCGCCGCGCCGATCCTCTTCCGCTCCGGGCGCCTCGCCGATCACCAGCCAGTCGGCGCGCTTCGGCCCCACGCCGAAAACCCCTTGCGTGCGCGTGAGGTGCAGCGGGCACCGCGTGCACTTGAGAACCTCGGAACGCAGCGCTTCCCAGCGCGCCGCGTTATCGCCGGGCGGCGCAGGATCAGGCGCAGCCACCGAGGCGCTGGAGGCGTGCTCCGCCACCGCCCTCGCGCCGCTGTCCCGGCGGGTCACCCAGAGGTCGATACCGATCGCCTCGAGGTACTGAAGGCGTCGCTGCGGATGCATGCGCGGCTAGGCCCCGGCCGTCGGGGCGCCCCGCACCGCGCGCCGCAGGCGGCGCCCCGCCCACAGCAGCGGCGCCGACAGCGCGTAAACGCCGAACATCGACAGCAGCATCGAGGGCGGATGGATGGCGATGAGCACGAAGAACAACGGCACGAGCAGCATGTAGACGAACTTGATGCGCCGATCGAGATCGAACTGCTTGAAGCTCGGATAGCCGAAGCGGCTCACCATCAGGGCTCCGGCGCTCGCGGTAACGGCAAAGGCCGCGATCAGCCCGACCAGTCTCGGCTCGTGCCACTCGCTGAAGAACCACACGAACGCCGCCACGATCGCCGCCGCCGACGGGCTCGGCAACCCCTCGAAGTAGCGCTTGTCGGCGCCGGCGGCGCGCGCGTTGAAGCGCGCCAGCCGCAGCGCCGCCGCTACCGCGTAGAAGAAGCAGGCGAGCCAGCCGAACCGCCCCCAGAAATGGCCGTACTCCGCGATGCGCACCACGCCCCACTGGTAGGCGACGATGGCCGGCGCGAGCCCGAAGGCCACCATGTCGGCGAGACTGTCGTACTCCTTGCCGAAGAAGCTCTCGGTGTGCGTCAGACGCGCTATGCGCCCGTCGAGCGTGTCGAAGATCATGGCCGCAAACACCGCCATGCCCGCGTGATCAAAGTGCTTGTCGATGGCTGCCACGACCGCGTAGAAGCCCGAGAACAGGCATGCCGTGGTCAGAAGGTTCGGCAGCAGGTAAATGCCCTTGCTGCGGGGTCGTACGTGGTCCTGTGAGTCGCTCGCCACGGCGGCAATCTTAACAGGGGCCTCCTGTTAAGATGCCAGCCACCCCATTTATCAGGTAAGCGCGCGCCGATGAGGCTGTCCCAATACCCGATCAACACCATGAAAGAAACCCCCGCGGAAGCGGAGGTGGTGAGTCACCAGCTGATGTTGCGGGCCGGGCTCATCCGGCGCCTGGCGGCGGGCCTGTACAGCTGGCTGCCGCTGGGACTGCGGGTGCTGCAGAAGGTGGAACGCATCATCCGCGAGGAAATGAACCGCGCCGGAGCTCTGGAGCTGGTGATGCCGGTGGTGCAGCCGGCGGAGCTGTGGCAGGAGTCGGGCCGCTGGACCGAGTACGGGCCGGAGCTGCTGCGCATCAAGGACCGGCACGAGCGCGACTTCGTGGCCGGACCTACCCACGAAGAGGTGATCACCGACATCGCGCGGCGCGAGCTGCAGAGCTATCGGCAGCTGCCGGTGAACTTCTATCAGATCCAGACGAAGTTCCGCGACGAAGTGCGGCCGCGCTTCGGGGTCATGCGGGCACGCGAATTCATCATGAAGGATGCGTATTCCTTTCATCTCGACGAGGCGTCGCTCCGGGCGGGTTACCGCGCGATGTACGACGCCTACACGAGAATCTTCACACGCACCGGACTGACCTTCCGCGCGGTGCGCGCCGACTCCGGCGCCATCGGCGGGGATGTCTCGCAGGAGTTCCACGTGCTCGCCGACTCGGGCGAGGATGCGATCGCGTTCTCCGATGCGGACGATTACGCGGCCAACCTGGACGCCGCCGTCGCGGCGCCACCCGAGGAGGCGCGCCCCGCGCCGCAGCAGGCGCTGCGCAAGGTGCCGACTCCCGGTGTGCGCACCATCGCCGAGCTCGCGCGCTTCCTGCAGGTGGACCCCGCGCGCTGCGTGAAGACCCTCATCGTCGAGGGCGCCGGGGAGCAGGTCGTGGCCCTGGTGCTGCGCGCTGATCACGAGCTGAACGCCGTCAAGGCGCAAAAGCTCGAGGGCGTGGCGAGCCCGCTGCGGATGGCGAGCGCGCAGCGCGTCCTCGAGGCCACCGGCACGGAGCCCGGGTCGGTCGGCCTCGTGGGACTGAAGTGCCGCGTGTATGCCGATCACAGCGCGCTCGCGCTCGCGGACTTCGTGTGCGGCGCCAACGAGAAAGACACGCATCTGACGGGCGTGAACTGGGAGCGGGATGTGGCCGGCGCCAGCGCTGCGGATCTGCGCAACGTCGTCGCGGGCGATCCCAGCCCGACCGGCAAGGGGCGCCTGAAGATCGCGCGCGGCATCGAGGTGGGTCACATCTTCCAGCTGGGCCGCAAGTACAGCGAGCCCATGAAGGCGCTGGTGCTCGATGAGGCGGGCCGCGAGACCGCGCTCTACATGGGCTGCTACGGTATCGGCGTGACGCGCATCGTGGCCGCGGCCATCGAGCAGAACCACGATGAGCGCGGCATCATCTGGCCCGCACCGATCGCGCCCTTCCAGGTAGTGCTGGTACCCCTGAACCTGCAAAAATCCGCGCGTGTCCGCGAAGTCAGCGACCGCCTGTATGCCGAGCTCAGCGCCGCCGGAATCGAGGTCCTGTACGACGACCGCGACGCACGCCCGGGTGTCAAGTTCGCCGACGCCGAGCTGCTGGGCATTCCGCACCGGCTGGTGGTGGCGGATCGCGGCCTCGAGGCCGGCAGACTCGAATACCGCCAGCGACGCGATAGCGCGAGCACCGAGTTCCCCGCGGAGGGCGCGCTCGCCTTCATGCGCACGCGGCTCGGGGCTTGAGGCCGCAACGCCGGCAGCGCGCGTGCGCCCGCTCCTTCTTGTCGCGCTCGCCGCGCTCGGCGTCGGCGTGCCTCATGCCGCACGCGCCGACCAGCAGCGCGACCCGCAGCTGCAGGCGGTGGTCGCGAAGGCGATCGCGGAGGCGCAATGCTTCACTGACCAGTACGACTCCGCCGTCTGGTACACGCTGATGGAGCCGCGGCTGCGGCGCATCATCAGGGAGAAAGACGAGCGCCTGGATATTCTCAAGCAGGTGTACTGCGAAACGCACCGGCGGGGCGAGGCGCGTTTGCCCCCGGGCCTGGTCATGGCGCTCATCGACGTCGAGAGCCGCTTCGATCGCTGGGCGGTATCGCCCGCGGGCGCGGTGGGCCTCATGCAGGTGATGCCGTTCTGGCCCGAGCGCCTCGGCATGCGGCGCTACGAGCTGATACACGTCGCGCCCAACATCCGCATGGGTTGCGCGATCCTGCGTTTCTACCTCGATCATGAGCGCAACGACGTGCGCAAGGCGCTGGCGCGCTACAACGGCAGTCCCGGGCGGCGTGACTACCCGGACCTGGTCCTCAGCCAATGGACGCGCTGGAGCGGCGCGGATGATCTGGGCTTTCCCAAGACCCCGCCCGCCCAGCGCTAGTGCGCGCCGGGGTGCTTCGCTCCCGTATGCGGCGCCAACATGCGCGCCACGCCCTCACGGCGCGAGTCGGCCGCCCCCTCATAGCTGCCGTCGGCGAGGCGCACGACGCCGTGCAATCCGGAGTTTTCCGCATGGCCGCTCTTCAGCTCGATGCCGCGCTCGCGCAGGCCGGCGAGCAGCGCGGGAGAGAACTTCGCTATCTCGCCGCTGAAGGTGTCGCCGCGCGCAATGAGGTTCGGCAGCTCGATCGCCTGCTTGAGGGACAGCTTCCAGGCGAGTAATCCGACCAGGGCCTTGGCATTGTATTCGAGAATCGCGGAGCCGCCCGGAGAGCCGAGGGCGGCGACGAAGTTGCCGGCGCGATCGAGGACGATGATCGGCGCCATCGAGGAGCGCGGACGCTTGCCGCCCTGCACCGCATTGGCGACCGGGCGCCCCGCTTCCGTGGGGACGAAGGAGAAATCGGTGAGTTGATTGTTGAGCACGAACCCACGCACCGTGCGTCCGGAGCCGAAGATCGATTCCACCGTGGTCGTCATCGAGACCGCATTGCCATCCGCGTCCACGACCACGAAGTGGCTCGTTCCCGCGGATTCCGCGGTCGCATCCCGGCCGCGCGGCATGGAGACATCACCCGGCGGCGGCGCGGCGCCGGCATGTTGGCCGATCAGCTGTACACGCAGCCGTACGTAGGCGGGATCGAGCAAGCGCTCCACCGGCACCGGCACGAAGCGCGGATCGGCAACGTAGCGGTCACGGTCCGCGTAGATGAGACGACTCGCCTGCGCGAACAGGAACCAGGCCTGAGGGTCCGTCGGGCGCCGCCCGGCGATATCGGTGCGTTCGAGTATGGAGAGCATTTCCAGCAGGCATACGCCGCTCGAGGGCGGCGGCGGCACGCACACCGAGTACCCGCGGTAGGGCCGGCACAGTGCATCGGCCCAGGTCGGGCGATAAGAGCTCAGGTCCTTGAGCGTCATGGTGCCCGGAAACGGCGCCAGGTGGGTGGTGGCCACGATCTCGTTGGCAATCGCACCCTGGTACAGGGCACGCGGCCCCTCCAGCGCGATGTGCTCCAGTGTCCGGGCGTATCCGGGATTGCGAAACAGGTCGCCCTCCTGGACGGTGTCGCCGTCGGAGCGCGAGAACAGCGTGCGCACCTCGTTGGTGGGCGGAAACGGCGATCCCTCGCCGAGAAACATCGCCAGCCGCGCTGGCACCTTGAAGCCCAGGGACGCGGCACGAATCGCCGGCTGGAACAGCTCCTTCCACCGCAGCGCGCCGAACTTGGCGTGCGCGGCGTGCAGCATGGCGATCGCGCCCGGCACTCCCGTGGAGCGTCCGCTGCGCACCGCCACCACGAACGGCAGCGGCCTGCCGTGCTCGTCCAGGAACATGTCGGGCTGCGCGCCCCCCGGCGCGCGCTCGCGGCCATCGATGGCGCTCACCTTGCGCGTGTGCGCGTCGTAGTACAGGAGGAATGCGCCGCCGGCGATCCCGGAGCTCTGCGGCTCGACGAGTCCGAGCATCGCCTGCACCGCAACGGCGGCATCGACCGCGTTGCCCCCCTCGCCCAGAATCTCGAGTCCCGCATCGACCGCCAGCGGATTGGCGGCCGTGACCCAGGCCGGCTGGGCGCCGTGCGGGTGGCGATGGAACAGGGAGATCCGAGCGGGGGGCGCTGGGCCGGTCGGCGGTGCCACGGGAGCTGGCAGTGCCTCGGCCGCGGCGGGCGCGGGGGCCGGCAGCGGCGGCTGCGCCGGAGGGGGTGCCGGCGGGGGCGCCTGCGCCGCAGGGAGCGTCTGGGCCTCAGGCTGTTTGTCGATGGCAGGCGGTGGCGGCTCATCGGCGGGCGCGGCCGGCTGCGGTGTCGCGCTTGCCGGTGCGTCGCCGGCGGCGGGCGGCGGGTCCGCAGCCACCGGCAATGCAGCCGATACCAACAGCGCCAGCGCAGTCAGGATCGGAAGCGGAAAGACTCTGTGCAACATCTAAGATCACGTCACTGGGTGTGAAAACCCGCGGAACGCTGTAGCGCGTCTACCGCGGCGTCGGTCACTTCCACCGAGGTGACCCTGCAGCCCGAGGAGCCGATCCACAGCCACTTCACGAACGCGGATACTGCCGCATCCTCGCCGCACGCCAGCACCTCGACACGCCCGTCTGCCAGATTGCGGGCGTATCCGCTCACGCCCAGGTCCTGTGCGCGCCGCGCGGCAGTGGCGCGGTAGAACACGCCCTGGACGCGACCACCCACCAGACACTTCTTGCAGATCATGCGCAGCGAATACTACTTGAGATCCACGCGCGCGTGCCTCGCGCAGATGATCGCACCGTCGTTTTGTGGCAACGTACGTCACAGCGCACGGCGACCCGTCGGCGGGCGGTTGAGATCAAAGCATGGCGGAGATACTGGTGCTCTACTACTCGCGCAGCGGCGCCACCGCCGAGCTCGCGCGACACGTGTGCCGCGGTGTGGAAGGGGTTGCGGGCGCCAGTGCGCGGCTGCGAACCGTGCCGCCGGTGTACGCCGAAAGCGCCGGTCCGGCCAAGCCGGTGCCGGCGAGCGGGGCCCCTTACGCCACCCTCGAGGATCTGAGTGAGACGCAGGCACTGGTGCTCGGCAGCCCCACGCGCTTCGGCAACATGGCCGCACCGCTGAAGCACTTTCTCGACGGCACGGGGAGCCTGTGGCTGTCGGGCGTGCTCGCGGGCAAACCGGCTGCAGTGTTCACCTCCACGCAGACCATGCACGGCGGCCAGGAGACGACCCTGTTGTCGATGATGCTGCCGCTGCTCCATCACGGCATGTACCTGGTGGGCCTGCCGTACACCGAGCGCGCACTCAACGAGACCCGGGGCGGGGGCACTCCCTACGGCGCTTCCCATGTCAGCGGCCCGGGCACGGTCCCGGCGCTCACGGAGCAGGAGAAGTCGCTGGCGCAGGCGCTCGGCAGGCGGGTGGCACACCTCGCCGTGCAACTGGCCTCATTCCCCGCCGCTGACCGCGGCTGAGCGCAGCACTTCGCGGATAAACGGTATCGTCAGCCGCCGCTGCGCCGCGAGCGCGGCTTCATCGAGGGTATCGAGCAGCTCGTACAGGCTGCGCATGTCGCGCGGGAAGCGCCGCTGCAGCCAGTGTAAGGTCTCGGCGGGCAACTCGACGCCGCGCAGCCGCGCGCGCAGCTGCAGCGCCGCCCGCTGCTCGTTCTCATCCAGCACCCGCAGCTGAAACACCGCGCCCGCGGCGCAGCGGGAGCGCAGATCCGCCAGCGCCCAGTTCGCCAGTGCCGGGGGCGCGTGCGCGGTGACGATCAACCGCCCGCCGGCATCTTCCATCTCGCGCAGCAGCGCGAAGATCCCGCGCTCCCAGTCCGGTTGCCCCGCAACCTGGTCGATATCGTCCAGACACAGGCACTGCAGCTGCGGCAGGCCTTCGAGCACGCCGACACCGAGCCCCGCCACCTGCGCAAGGGGCACGTAACCAGCGCGCATGCGCTCGCTCGCCGCGGCGCAGATCGCCTGCAACAGGTGTGTCTTGCCAGCGCCGCCCGGACCGCACAGCCAGGTGAGGCCGGCAATCTCCCCGCCGGCGAGGCGCCGCGCATGCTCCAGCGCCTCGGTGTTGCGCGCCGGCAGAAAGCTGGCGAACACCGCGCGGTCGGGCAGACGCAGCCCCAGGGGAATCTGACGCACGTGCGTGAGCGCTACGACGAGTGCACGGGTTGCGCCCAGGCGCGGCGCGTGAAGCTCAGGACGTACTGCAGTCCCGACACGACGGTGGTGGCGAGCGTGAGCACGGCGCAGGCATCGAGCATCTCGCGGGGCGGCACGCCCGCTGCCGCATCGAGCAGCACCAACATCACGTAGGTCAGTTGCGCGGCCGTATTCATCTTGCTGAGCACCGTCGGCCGCCCGCGCAACGGACCGAACCACAGGCGGAAGGTCAACGCGCCCAGCCCGATCAGCACGTCGCGCGCCACGACCGCGGCGGTCAGCCACCAGGGGACCAGCCCGAGCCACGCGCATTCGACAAACACCGTGACCAGCAGCAGCTTGTCGGCCGTTGGATCGAGGATCTTGCCCAGCTCGGATGTCCAGTTGAAACGCTTCGCGAGATAGCCGTCGAGGCCGTCTGAGATCGCCGCCACAACGAACAGGCCGAGCGCCGCGAAATGCTCGCCGGCGTGCAGCGTCACGAGGACCGGCCAGATCAGCCCCAGGCGGATCAGGCAAATGAGGTTGGGCAGGTGGCGCACGGTCGGATGAGGCTGCGGGCGTGGCGCGCGCCTCACCCCTGAGGCTGGTAGCGATACACCGGTGCGGCGCCCGCCGAGCCAGTGCGTACCAGCCGCGTGGAGCCGGCCAGTCCCTGATCGAGCCCGGCAGCGCCACCGCGCACCGTCACATCGAAGGCGACGCCGTTGGCGTCGGCGACCGCGATGTTGGCGCGGCGCATGCCCGGAACGCTCTGCAGCAAGCGCTCGATCGCGGCGTAGTCGAGCAGCCCCCTGACGCCCTCGATCCGCACCCGCGTCTCCACTTCCGCCTGCGCGAGCGAGCCGCCCTGTTGCGGCACCAGCAGATCCACCGCGTGGTCGATGCCCGCGGCGAGCGAGCCATTCCAACTCTCGTTGGCGGAGCGCGTGTACAGCGTCCACTGCAAGTCGCTGTCGGGGGCGGCGCCATCGCCCCGCCCCACCAGGACCTCATCGCCGCCGTAGCGCTGCGCGGACTGCAGCATCGCGGGGCCCGTCAGCGGGTTACCGTCGCTATCGACGACCGCAAGCGGCAGCAGACTGATCGGCAGCCCGCGCTCGGCCGCCACGCGCTCGAGCTCGGCCCGCGCGGCGTCCTCGGTGGCGCGATTGCGCGGCGGAGACAGCACCACCAGAGTGAACGGGCGCTCGCGGTCCCAGATACTGCGTCCCGCCGCGGTGATGGCCTGCTCGACCGCGGTGCCGTCGAACACCACCTGCGATTCCCCGCGCGGTCCCACCGCATAGCTCTTCACGTACCTGGTCGCATCGGCCACCACGCTGGCGAGCGCCGGGTCGTCGGCGGACTCGCGGCGACCGGTCGCGCGCACCAGAGCCTGCCGCATGGCGTCCTGCAGCGCGGCGCCGGACTGCCCGTCGACATCGACTTCATAAACCCGCACCGGCCGTCCCGCCCACGAGGAGTGCGGCAGCATGCAGCACAGCGCGCACAGGCTCGCGAGAAGTGCGCGCACGCGCCGGTTTGCGGTGGTTGATTTTAGGCCCGCTCGGGACATGGTCTGGATCGCACGCGCCACGGCGCGAAGCGACAGGTACAATACCATACGCGCCCGACACGGCGGCCTGCCCGCTTCGCTCGGTGACTCATGACAGAAGGTCCCGGCATCACCTATCGCGATGCGGGCGTCGACATAGACGCCGGCGACGAGCTCGTTGAACGCATCAAACCGCTGGTGCGCCGCGCGCAGCGGCGCGAAGTGCTCGCCGGCATAGGCGGCTTCGCAGCGCTGGTCGAGCTGCCACCCGGCTACCAGCGCCCGGTGCTGGTGTCGGGCACCGACGGTGTGGGCACCAAGCTGCGGCTCGCGATCGACTCCGGCCGCCACGACACGATCGGCATCGACCTGGTGGCGATGTGCGCCAACGACGTCGTGGTGCAGGGCGCCGAGCCGCTGTTCTTCCTCGACTACTACGCGACCGGCAAGCTGCGCGTGGCGGTCGCCGAGGCGGTGGTGCGCGGGATCGTGGAGGGCTGCGTGCAGGCGGGCGCCGCGCTGGTGGGAGGCGAGACCGCGGAGATGCCCGGCATGTACCACGGCGAGGACTACGATCTCGCCGGATTCTGCGTCGGCGTGGTGGAGAAGGACGCGATCATCGATGGTACGCGGGTGAGCGCCGGGGATGCGATCATCGGCCTCGCCTCCTCCGGACCGCATTCCAACGGCTATGCGCTCATCCGCAAGCTGCTGGGGGCCGCCGGCGCGACTACCACGACCAACCTCGAGGGGCGTAACCTCATCGATCGGCTGCTCACGCCGACACGGATCTACGTGAAGCCGCTGCTGGCGCTGCTGCAGGCCATGCCCGTGCACGGGATGGCGCACATCACCGGCGGAGGTTTGAGCGACAATCTGCCGCGGGTACTGCCCGAGGGGCTCGAGGCGGTGCTGGAGCGCCGCAGCTGGCACCGCGATCCGGTGTTCGATTGGCTACAGAGTGCCGGGCGCATCGAGCCTGCGCAGATGTACCGAACTTTCAACTGCGGGATCGGCATGGTGGTGATCGTGCCGCCCGAGCGCGCCGCGGCGGCGGTGGAATTCCTCGCCGCGCGCGGGGAAACGGCCCGGGTCATCGGTGAAGTGCGCGCCGGCGGGCGCGGCGTGTTCATCCACGAATGAGCGCCGGCACGCCGTTGCGGCTGGCCATCCTCATTTCCGGCCGCGGCTCGAACATGATCGCCATCGCGCGCGCGTGTCTCGCGGGCAGTATTGCCGCGCGGGTCGCGGTGGTGATCTCCGATCGCGCCGACGCGGCAGGTCTCGCCGGCGCCGCCGCGCTGGGTATCGAGACCGCCACTGTGCTGCAGCCACAGTCCGCAGGCGCGGCAGCCTTCGAGCGCTCGCTGGCGGGGCCGCTGCAGAAGCATCAGCCGGATATGATCGCGCTCGCGGGTTTCATGCGTATTCTGTCGGGGCGGTTCGTCGAGCACTACCTCGGCAGGATGCTCAACATTCATCCTTCGCTTCTGCCGGCCTACCGCGGCCTGCACACCCACGCCCGAGTGCTCGAGGCCGGCGACACCGAGCATGGCGCCAGCGTGCACTTCGTGACCGCGGAACTCGACGCCGGCCCGGTCGTGCTGCAGTCCAAGGTCGCGGTCGAGCCCGGCGACACCGAAGTCACGCTGTCAGCGCGCGTTCAGGCCACCGAGCACATCATTTATCCGCGCGTGCTCGGGTGGTGCGCGCAGCGGCGTCTCGCATGGCGCGAGGGCGCCGCATGGCTCGACGGGCGGCGCCTGGACGCGCCCATCGTGGAGGATTTCCGTGTCGCAACACACAGCTGAGCCGCATCGCCGCAAGCGCCAGGCGCCGTCCTCGACACACGTACTCGCCGCGGCGCTGTCAGTGCTGGTGGTGAGCGTCGCTGCCGCCGATGAGCTCAAGCCCTTCGAGGCCCGCTACGCGTGGATCTGGCACGGCATGAATGTCGCGGACTCGACCCTGAAGCTCGAGAAGACCGGCGACACCTGGACGTACAGCTCGAAAAGCGAGCCGCGCGGCATCGGCAAGGTGTTCCCGGAGCGGCCCATCCAGCGCAGCCTGCTGCGGGTCACCGACGCCGGCACGCAACCGCTGAGCTATGAGGCGAGCGACGGCACCAGCTCCACCAAGCGCGCCGTGGACGTGAAATACGACTGGGACCAGAGCCGTCTCACCGGCGTCTACGAGGACGTCAAAGTGGATCTGCCGCTCACCCCCGGGATACAGGATGACGCCTCGGTGCAGGTGGCGTTGATGGTCGAGCTGCTGCGCGGCCATACTCCGGAGCACTTCACGCTGTTGAACAAGAATGCCGTGCGCGAGTACCGCTACGTGCGCGAAGGCGAGGCGACCGTGCAGACGCCGTTTGGCAAGGTCGCGAGCATCATCTACCGCAGCGAGCGCGAAGGATCGCCGCGCGTGACGCGTTTCTGGTGCGCACCCTGGCGCGGCTACGTCCCGATGCGCGTCGAGCAGAAGCGCGGCGATGAGATCGAGTGGACCATGGAGATCAGGAGCCTCAGCCGCGAGTGAGGCGTCACGTCAGGTCTTGGGCAGCGTCACGCCCTTCTGGCCCATGTACTTGCCGCCGCGATCCCGATAGGACGTCGAGCACGCTTCATCCGACTCGAAGAACAACATCTGCGCCACGCCTTCGTTCGCGTAAATCTTGGCGGGGAGCGGCGTGGTGTTGGAAAATTCCAGCGTAACGTTGCCTTCCCACTCCGGCTCCAAAGGCGTTACGTTCACTATTATACCGCAACGCGCGAACGTGCTTTTTCCGACCGTGAGAATGAGCACGTTGCGCGGCACGCGAAAGTACTCAACCGTGCGAGCCAGCGCGAACGAGTTGGGAGGGATGATGCAAACATCGCCGCTGAAATCGACGAAGCTCTTCTCGTCGAAATTCTTCGGATCGACGATGGTGGAGTTGATGTTGGTGAAGATCTTGAACTCGCTCGCGCAGCGCACGTCGTAGCCGTAGCTGGAGGTGCCGTAGGACACGATCCTGCGGCCGTTCACTTCGCGCACCTGTCCGGGCTCGAACGGCTCGATCATCGCGTGCTCACGCGCCATGCGCCGGATCCAGTTGTCGGACTTGATGCTCATCGAGTTTGTGAACGCGCAGGTATCAGGTCTCTTCGACCACGATCTTCGGGAACACACTGCTGCGGTCGCGGGCGCGCGCCGCCAGCGCCGCGCCCGTGTGGCGCGCCATCTCGAAGTACGCCCGGGCGCGCGCCGATTCGGGGGCTGCCACCACCGTGGGCCGGCCGCCGTCGGCTTCCTCGCGGATGTGCGCATCGAGGGGCAACTCCGCGAGCAGCCTCACACCGTACTCCTGAGCCATGCGGGCTCCGCCGCCGGCGCCGAAAATGTGCTCGGTGTGACCGCAATTCGAGCAGATGTGCACGCTCATATTCTCGACGATACCGAGCACCGGCACCGCGACCTTCTCGAACATCTTCAGCCCCTTGCGGGCATCCGCCAGCGCGATGTCCTGGGGAGTGGTCACGATCACGGCGCCCGCGACCGGCACGCGTTGCGCGAGAGTGAGCTGGATGTCGCCGGTGCCGGGCGGCATGTCGACCACCAGGTAATCGAGCGCTCCCCATTGTGTCTGCTCGAGCAGTTGCGTGAGGCCCTGCGTCACCATCGGGCCGCGCCACACCATCGGCTGCTCGGCATCGACCAGAAAGCCGATCGACATGGCGCTCACGCCATGACTCACCAGCGGACTCAAGCGCTTGCCGTCGCTGGAAAGCGGGCGCTGGCCGGCAAGACCCAGCATCAGCGGCTGGCTGGGTCCGTAGATGTCGGCGTCGAGAACTCCGACCCGCGCGCCCTGTGCGGCCCAGGCGAGCGCAAGATTCACCGCGACCGTGGATTTGCCGACTCCGCCCTTGCCGGAAGCCACCGCCACGATGTTCCTGATCTCCCCCAGCGGTTTCAGGTTGCGCTGCACCGCGTGGGCGCGAATGTCGGACTCGAGGTCGACGGTGAGCGGCGCGGTAATTCCCGCGGCGGCAAGCTGCCCGCTCAGCGCAGCGGCGAGCTGCGCCTGGTAGCCGCCGACCGGAAAGCCCAGCGCGACGCGCGCCGTGAAGCCCGCGCCCGCCGCGCGCACCTCGCGGACCGCCTGCGCCGAGCCCAAGGTGTCCTGCAGGTACGGGTCGAGGTACGCGTCCAGCGCGGCGCGCACCGCATCTACGGAAGGCTCAGCAGTCATGTCGGCGACCAGGCGAATCCAGGATAGACGCATAAGGCAGCGTACCGTGGCCCCTGTCAAGGCTGTGGCATAATCCACGCGGTCCGGGGGATCCGGCGCTCTTCATTATGACGCGCGACCACCGTAGCGTGGCGCCGGCCCCGGATAGATCCGCGTCCGCCTTGCATCCTCGGCTCTGGTCGCGAGGGGGCGCCGGAGGCGTGCAGGGAGCTTCCCCGACGGAAAGGTGAATGAGCTTTTTTACGAACTTGCGTGCCGACCGGCTGGTCACCGAAATCCGGTCTTCGAATGATCCCACGGGCGCGGCCACGCAGAAGGCGGTCGCGCGGCTGAAGGATGTCGGCCCCGGCGCCATCGAGGCGGTGTTGGCCGCCCTGCCCGATGCCGACAAGGCCGCCACCATGGCATTCGTCGAGGTGCTCGCCGGGCTCGTCAGCCAGAAGACATTCCCACAATTCATGCGCGGCCTGGTGGAAGGCAGTGCGCGCGTGATCTCCGGAATTTCCTGGGCATTGACCAGCAGCCGCGACTATCCACCGCACCTGCTGCTCGAAGCGCTCGCGATACCGGGAATCTCCAAGCCCACGGTGCTGGAAGTGATCGCGGCGCAGAAGGCGCGTTTCAGCGTGCGCGAGCTGCTGGCCGCGGCGTATACGCAGGAGCCCAACGAGAAGGCGGCGCTGTTCCGCGTCATCGGCGAGATCGCCGACCAGCAGTCACTCCCCGAGCTGATCGGCCGCGTGCAGGGCAAGGACCCGATTGCGCGCGTGCACATCATCAACACCCTGGCGCGCTTTAACACACGCGAGGTGCAGACTGCCCTGCAGGGACTGCTCAAGGATCCCAACAAGCTGATCCGCGGAGCCACGCTGTCGGCGCTGCAGCGCATGGACGGCCCCATTGATATCGAGCGCGTGTGCGCGCTGCTGCGGGATCCGGAGATCGACGTACTCAACCGGGCGATCGACGTGGTCATCAAGGCCAACCACCCGGAAACCATCCGCTACCTGATCGAGGTGCTGAAGGACGAGAACGAGAACGCGCGCCGCGCCGCGGTCGAGGTGCTGAACGAGATCGGCAACGCCAAATCCGTCAAGTACCTGCTCGAGGCGCTCAAGGACAGCGACTGGTGGGTGCGCAGCCGCGCCGCCGATGCCCTCGGCAAGATCGGTGGCCCGAAGGTGATCGACGCGGTGCTGCAGCTGGTGCGCGACAAGGACGAGGACATCCGGCGCGCCGCCATCGAGATCCTCAACCAGACCAAGGACGAGCGTGCGGTCGAGTCGCTGATCCATGCAACGCGCGACAGCGACTGGTGGGTCAGCGAGCGCGCCGTGGACGCGCTGGCAGAGATCGGCAGCAAGCGTGCAGTGCCTCGCCTGTTGGAAATGCTGCAGACCCCGGGCAGCGGCAAGGCCTTGCCGATCGTGGTGCGCGCGCTCGGCAAGCTGGGCGACAGCAAGCTCGTGGACACGCTGCTGCCGCTGGTCGCGCGACCCGAACGCGAGATTCGCATCGAGGCGATCCAGGCGCTGTCGCGCGTCGCCGACGAGGCCCGCGCCGAGCAGGTGCGCCTCGAGCTGCAGGCGCAGATGGCCTCGCCCGATCAGACCATCTCGCGCATGGCGGCGGCGGCGGTGAACGAGCTCGACAACCGCATCGCGGGTATCACACCGCTCACCTCCGGCGCGACGCCCACGCCGGCGCAGGCGGGCGTGCGGCCGCCGCAGCCCACACCGGCCGAGGCAGCCCGCACGCAGCTGATCTCCGACCCGGCGCTCGGCCAGACCACCAAGCAGGCGGAAGCCGCCGCGGCCAGGCTCGACATCCAGACGCTCAAGTCGGGCGACATCATCGAAGGCCGTTACAAGTACATCGACCGCATCGGCCGCGGCGCATTCGGCACCGTGCTGCTGATGGAGGACACGGTCGTCGACGAGCGGCTGATCCTGAAGTTCCTGAACCCCAACGTCTCGCAGGACGAGGAAGTGATGAAGCGCTTCGTCCACGAGTTGCGTTACTCGCGCAAGATCACCCACAAGAACGTCATCCGTATCTACGACTTCCTCTACATCCAGGGGCTGTACGCGATCTCGATGGAGTACTTCCCCTCGCACACCCTCGGCAGCGAGGTCGTGAACGACAAGCCGATCGAGCTGCAACGCGCCTTGCAGTTTGGCATCGACATGTGCACCGGCATGACGGTCGCGCACCAGGTCGGCATCGTGCACCGCGATCTGAAGCCCGCCAACGTGCTCATCAACCAGGAGGGGCTCCTCAAGATCGTCGATTTCGGCGTGGCGGCCGCGCAGCGTGAGGGCGACACCCAGCTCACCAAGACCGGCTATGTCATCGGGTCCCCGAAGTACATGGCCCCGGAACAGATCCTCGGCAAGAAGGTCGACGAGCGCGCCGACATCTACGCCGTGGGTGTCATGATGTACGAAATGCTGACCGGCCAGCCGCCCTATTCCCGCGGCGATCACATGTCGGTCATGTATCAGCACGTGCAGGGCAAGGCGCGGGTGCCCCAGGATCTCAACCCCGCGCTTCCCCCCGGCCTCTCCGACCTGATCATGAAGGCGATGTCGGTCGACAAGACCAAACGCTTCCAGACCATGGTCGAGTTGAGCGCGGCGCTCGAGCGTTTCAAGCGCTAGCGGCCTTCAAGGCCGGGGTGCAGGAGGGCGCTGGAGGCTTGCGCCTTGCCAAAGTTCGTGCATTAGGTCAAATTTCCCGCCACAAGCCGTTGATCCTGAACGCCCCGATAGGCTAAACAACGGTAGGCAAACTCTCAGGAGGGCGGTTGCTTGGCGCGCATCGACGCGTTTCTGAAGCTCGGCACGCAGCAGGGGTGCTCGGATGTGCACCTGGCGGTGGGCGTGCCCCCCATGCTGCGCTTGCACGGCGACCTGATGCCGATCAAGTTCCGTGATCTGCGGGCGGTGGAGCTGGAAGGCTACATCACGGAGATTCTCACCAACGCGCAGAACCAGCAGTTCGCCAAGGGCGGCGACCTGGACTTCTCCTACGTGTCCACCGAGGGTGGGCGCTTTCGCGTCAACGTCTATCGCAAGGACACCGGCGTCGGCGCCACCTTCCGCTCCATTCCGGCGGAAGTCCCCACCCTCGAGAAGCTCGCGCTGCCGCCGATCGTCGCCAAGCTGTGCGATTTCCACCAGGGCATGGTGCTGGTCACCGGCTCCACCGGCACCGGCAAGTCCACGACTCTCGCGGCGATGATCGATCACCTGAACCAGACGCGCCGCCTCAATATCATCAGCCTCGAGGATCCGATCGAGTTCGTGCACCCGAGCAAGAGCAGCCAGGTCATCCAGCGCGAACTCGGCACGCACATCCCGAGCTTCGCCGAAGGGGTGCGTGCGGCGATGCGCGAGGACCCGGACGTGATCCTCGTCGGTGAGCTGCGTGATGCGGAAACCATCTCCATGGCGATGACCGCAGCGGAGACCGGCCACCTGGTGCTCGGTACGCTGCATACCACCAGCGCCGTGAAGACCATCGATCGCGTGATCGACGCCCTGCCGGTGGAGGAGCGCGAGCAGACCAAGAGCTTCCTGGCGCAGAGCCTGCTGGCGGTGGTAACGCAGGTGCTGGTGAAGACCGCCGACGGCCACGGGCGCAAGGCCATCTGCGAAGTGCTGATAATGACCAAGGCCATCGCCAAGCTCATCCAGACCGAGCAGACCCACCAGATCCCGACCCAGCTGCAGATGGGACGCGACCTCGGCATGCAGCTGCTCGACCAGGCACTGCTCGCCGCCATCACGGCGCGCAGCGTCGATCCCGATGACGCCTACACGTACGCCCTCGAGAAGCGTGCCTTCCAGAAGTACGTCACCGACACCAGCATGCTGTCCAAGGTGGACGCCGCCGCTCCGGCGCCCGCGCCGACCTCGAATTCCGCGGCCTGAGCGCAGCGCACGGCATGGCGCAGATCGACTCCCTGCTGCTCGAAGTCCTTGAGAAGCGCGGCTCGGATCTGCACTTCATCGCCGGCGATCCGCCGCGTATCCGCCTGTTCGGCGATCTCACGGCGCTCAAGCCCGACAAGCTCGCTCCGGAGTTCGTCAAGCAGGCGCTTTACGAGATCCTGCCGAAGACGGCGCTGGAGCGTTTCGAGGTCAAGGACGGCGCCGACTTCGCCTATACGCTCCCCGATCGCGGGCGCTTCCGCGTCAACGTCATGCGGCATCTGAACGGCATGGGAGCCGTGTTCCGCGCCATCCCCTCCAAGGCGCTCACGCTCGATGAGCTGAAGATGCCGGAAGCGGTGCGCGGGATGTGCCGCGCCAATAACGGACTGATCCTGGTGACCGGAAAGACCGGTTCGGGCAAGTCCACCACGCTCGCGGCCATGATCGACGACATCAACCGCCGCATGAAGGGCCACATCCTCACCGTCGAGGACCCGATCGAGTTCGTGCACGAGCGAAAGAGCTGCCTCATCAGCCAGCGTGAGATCGGCGTGCACAGCCCGAGTTTCTCGGCCGCGGTGCACTCGGCGTTGCGCGAAGACCCGGACGTGATCCTGATCGGCGAGTTGCGCGATCTCGAGACCATGAGCATCGCGGTCACCGCGGCGGAGATGGGCATTCTCGTCATGGGGACGCTGCACACCAACGGCGCGGCGCCGACCGTCGACCGCATGGTGAACGTCTTCCCGTCCGACAAGCAGTCGCACGTGCGCACCATGCTGTCGACGTCACTCCGGGGCGTCGTTTCGCAACAGCTGCTGCAGCGCGCCGACAAGCAAGGCCGCGTGGCGGCGCTCGAGATCCTGGTGAACACCCCCGCCTCCTCCAACCTCATACGCCAGGGCAAGCTCGACCAGCTCGAGAACACCATGCAGGCGGGGGGACAGTTCGGCATGCGCACCATGGACACCGCGATCCAACAGTTGCTGGATCAGCGCCAGATCACGGGCAAGGAAGCCTACAAGAAGGCCATCAACAAGGCGAAGTTCGAGGATCTGAAGGATTCCGGCTGATAGACTAGCGCGGATGCCCCGCAAGATCTTCGTCACCACCGCGCTGCCGTACGCCAATGGCCCGTTCCATATCGGGCACATCATGGAATACATCCAGGCCGACATCTGGGTGCGCTTCCAGAGAATGCAGGGACACCAGCTGCACTTCGTCGGCGCCGACGACGCGCACGGCGCGCCGATCATGCTCAAGGCGGAGAGCGAGGGCATCAGCCCGCAGCAGCTCATCGCGCGCATCGCCGCCGGCCGGCCCCGCTATCTGCAGGGCTTTCACCTCAGTTTCGATCACTGGCATTCGACCGACTCCCCGGAGAACACCCAGCTGTCGCAGGACGTGTACGCGCGGCTCAAGACAGCCGGCCTGATCTACCGCAAGTCGGTCGAGCAGTTCTACGATCCGGTGAAGGGCATGTTCCTGCCGGACCGTTACATCAAGGGCGAATGCCCGAACTGCCATTCCAAGGATCAGTACGGCGATGCGTGCGAGGTGTGCAGCACGGTGTATGCGCCGACCGATCTCATCAACCCCTATTCGGCGCTCACCGGCGCGCGGCCGGTGCTGAAGGCTTCCGAGCACTTCTTCTTCCGGCTCTCCGACCCGAAGTGCGTCGCCTTCCTCGAACAGTGGCTCGACACGCCCGCCAGGCTGCAGCCGCAGGTAGCCAACAAGGCGCGCGAGTGGCTCGCGGGCGGCGGCGAACTGCGCTTGAGTGACTGGGACATCTCGCGCGACGCGCCCTATTTCGGTATCCCGATTCCCGACGCTCCCGGGAAGTACTTCTACGTATGGCTCGATGCGCCCATCGGCTATCTCGCCGCGCTGCAGAGCTACTTTGCCCTCGGCAAGGCGCGCGTCAATGGCGAGCGGCGCAGCTTCGAGGAATTCCTCGCCGCCGCCGATACCGAGCAGATCCACTTCATCGGCAAGGACATCATCTACTTCCACACCCTGTTCTGGCCGGCGATGCTGAAGTTCGCCGGTCCGCCCTACAAGATCCCGAACCACGTGTACGTTCATGGCTTCATCACCGTCTCGGGCGAGAAGATGTCGAAGTCGCGCGGTACCGGCATCAGTCCGCTGCGTTATCTCGACATCGGCATGAATGCCGAGTGGCTGCGCTACTACATCGCCGCCAAGCTCAACGCGAGCGTCGAGGATCTGGACTTCAATCCCGACGACTTCGTGGCGCGCGTCAACAGCGATCTGATCGGCAAGTACGTCAATATCGCGAGCCGCGCCGCCAGCTTCATCACCCGTCACTTCCAGGGTGCGCTGCGCTACTCACAGGACATGGCCGGGCTCACCGACGCCGTGCGTACCACCGCCGCCACGGTGCGCGACGCTTATGAAGCGCGCGAGCTCGGCAAGGCCATGCGCGAGTGCATGGCGTTCGCGGACTGGGTCAACCAGTACTTCGACGCCAACCAGCCGTGGGTGCTCGCCAAGGAGCCGGACAAAGCTGCGCATCTGCAGGATGTGTGCTCACGCGCGTTGTACGGCTTCAAGCTGCTGTCGGTACTGCTGGCGCCGGTGCTGCCGCAGCTCGCCGAGCGGGTCGCTCGCGAGCTGTTCGGGCTCGAGCGTGCCTTCATGTGGAGCGATGCCAGCGTGCTGCCCGAGCGCATCAATCCCTACCTGCACCTGATGACACGGGTGGATCCGAAGCAGCTGGACGCACTGTTCGAGAGCGACGCCGCAGCGCCCGTGGCCGCTTCGGCAGCGGCCGTGACGGCACCCGGCGCCGCGGCAGTGGACACGGGCAGCTCGGGCGGCGCCGCGACGCTCTCGCTCGATGAGTTCAAGCGGGTCGATCTGCGCGTGGCGCGCATCGTCAATGCGGAGGTCGTCGCCGGGGCCGACAAGCTGCTCAAGCTCACGCTCGATCTGGGCTCGGAGACGCGCACGGTGTTTGCGGGCATCAAGTCGGCATACGATCCGCAGTCGCTCAAGGGTCGCCTCACGGTCATGGTTGCCAACCTGGCGCCGCGCAAGATGAAGTTCGGGGTCTCGGAAGGCATGGTGCTGGCGGCCAGCGGAGAGCCGCCCGGCCTGTTCCTGCTGTCGCCGGATTCCGGGGCGACTGCGGGAATGAGGATCACCTGAGGGCGCAGGTGGTATCAGCCTCGCCGGGCGCCATGGTTACAGCGGATGACATCGATGTCCTGCTGCCGCAAACGCAGTGCACGCGTTGCGGTTACAGCGGCTGTCGCCCGTACGCCGAGGCGCTGCTCGCGGGACAGGCGCCCATCAACCAGTGTCCGCCGGGTGGCGCGGCCACCATCGGCGCGCTCGCCGCCCTGCTGCAGCGGCCAGTGCTGCCCCTGAATCCGGCCAACGGCGTCGAGGGCGCGCTGCTGGTGGCGCAGATCGACGAAGACGCCTGCATCGGCTGCGTCAGGTGCCTGCCACCGTGCCCGGTCGACGCCATCCTCGGCGCCCACCAACAGATGCATACCGTAGTCGTCGCGCTGTGTACCGGGTGCGAGCTGTGCATCGCGCCATGCCCGGTCGACTGCATCACCATGGTGCCGCGGGCGAGCCTGGCAGAAACGCCGCCCGCCCCCACCGCGCGCGAGAACCGGGAGCGCTGCCTCGCTCACAACGCGCGCATCGCCCGGCGCGCGCGCGAGCGTGCCGCGCTGCTCAGCGCTCGCAAGCAGGCCACCGGCGCAGCGGCGGCCAACCCACCTGAGGAGGGCTGCGAACGCGCGCGATGAACGGTGCAGGCACTGCGATCGAATTGCGCCGCCGCTGCCGCGGCCCGCCCGGTGGGGAGCGTATGATTCGCAGCGCCTGCCCGCAGGCGTCCATTCAGAATGTCACAGAGGCCAGCCGCAAATGCCAGCACTGCGAATCACCGGGATGCTCGTTGGTGCGTGTCTCTTGAGCCCGGGGCTTGCCGCCGCCAACGACACGGCGATCAAGTTACCGCAGACCATGCAGGCGGCCGCCATCGATCGCGCCGGCGGCCCCGAGGTCATCACCCTGCACACGCTGCCGGTGCCGAAACCGCAGGCGGATGAAGTATTGATCGCCGTCAACACCGCCGGGGTCGCGATCTGGGACGTGGGCCTGCGGCGCCATCCGCAAAGCATCAAGCATTCCGCCTTTCCGCTGGTGCTCGGAACCGACGGCGCCGGTATCGTCGCGGCGGTGGGGGCGAAGGTGCAGGGATTCAAAGTCGGCCAGCAGGTCTATTCGTACAGCTGGGACAATCCCCACGGGGGCTTCTACGCCGAATACGTGGCGGTGCCGGCGGAGCGCGTGGGTGTGGTGCCGGGCAATCTCTCGCTGCGCCAGGCGGGGGCGATCGCCACCACCGGCCTCACGGCGATTCAGGGCATCGACGACGCGTTGCATCTGAAGGCCGGCGACACCCTCATCATTCACGGTGCTTCCGGCGGGGTGGGCAGTCTCGCACTGCAGTTCGCAAAGCGGCGCGGCGTCAAGGTGCTCGCCACCGCCACCGGCGAGGATGGTCTGGCGTTCGTGAAGGGGCTGGGGGCCGACGCCGCCCTGGACGGGCGGCATGGCGACATCGCGGCCGCCGCCCATGCATTCGCGCCCGCGGGCGTCGACGCGGTCTTGGCGCTCGCCGGCGGAGAGACGCTCGAGCGTTGCATCGATGCCCTGCGACCCGGCGGGCAGGTGGCGTTTCCCTACGGAGTCGAGCCCGAACCGAAGGCGCGCACAGGCGTCCCGATCATCCGCTACAACGCAATCCCGGGGGTGCAGGAGTTCGAGCGCCTCAACCGTGCCATCGAGGCGGTGAAGCTGCAGGTGCCGATCGCCGCGGAGTTCCCGCTGGCCGGGGCCGCCAAGGCGCAGGAACGCGTGGAGGCCGGCCACATCCTCGGCAAGATCGTGCTGCGGATCCGCTGACGCACGTGCACCCCGCCACGCGCACGGCCATCTACCGGCGGCTGCGGGCTGGGAATCCCGCGCCCACCACCGAGCTCGAGTACGGCTCACCGTTCGAGCTGCTGGTGGCCGTCATGCTCTCGGCGCACACCACCGACAAGAGCGTCAATGCAGCGACCCGCAACCTCTTCCCCGTTGCCAACACGCCCGCCGCGATCCTCGCGCTGGGCGTCGAGGGCCTGAAGCCCTACATCAGGAGCGTAGGCCTGTACAACACCAAGGCCAACAACCTCATCGGACTCTGCCGGCAGCTGCTCGAACGGCACGGCGGCGAGCTGCCGGCCGACCGCGCCTCGCTGGAGGCGCTGCCGGGGGTCGGGCGCAAGACCGCCAGCATCATTCTCAACATGGTGTTCGGCGAGGCCGAGATAGCCGTCGACACCCACATCTTCCGCGTTGCCAATCGCACCGGACTTGCACCGGGCAAGACGCCGCGCGAAGTCGAGACCGCCCTGCTCGCCAACACGCCGCCGCAGTTCAGAAAGGACGCCCACCACTGGCTGCTGCTGCACGGCCGTTACGTGTGCACGGCACGCTCACCGGCCTGTCCCGCGTGCATCCTCCGGGACCTGTGCGAGTATCCTCACAAGACGCCGGTGCGCGCGCCGCGGCCGGCATCGCGGCGGTTGCGGCGCGCGCTGCTGGCGGGCCGCGACCTCAACCGCAGGCGACGGCAGCGCACCAGCGCGTAACGAGGGGCCGCGGTTCTGATCCCCAGGGTCGGCCGCGAGCAGATGAGCCGCCGGCAGCGCCTGCGACGCCTGCAGCGTCGGGTCACTTCCTCGGCAGATACAGATCGGTCAGCGTGCCCTCGACGGCCTCGGCCGCCCCCGCAACCGTCTCGGTGAGCGTGGGATGCGGATGAATCGTGAGCCCGATGTCGGCCGCGTCGCAACCGGCTTCCACCGCGAGTGCGACCTCGCTGATCAGCTCGCCGGCGTTGGTGCCCACGATGCCGCCACCCAGCACGCGGTGCGTGTCAGGATCGAACAGCAGCTTGGTGAAACCCTCCTCGCGGCCGAGCGAGAGTGAGCGGCCGTTCGCCATCCAGGGGAATGCGCCCTTCCTGAAGGCGGTGCCGTTGGCGCGCGCGTCGCTTTCGGTGAGCCCCACCCAGGCAATCTCCGGATCGGTGTAGGCCACTGAAGGAATCACGCGCCAGTCGGCCGCGCGCTTGTGACCGGCGGCGACTTCCGCGGCCACCTTGCCCTCGTGCATGGCCTTGTGGGCCAGCAGCGGCGGCGCAGCGATGTCGCCGATCGCGAAGATGTGCGGCACGTTGGTGCGCATCTGCCGGTCGACGGGAATGAAGCCGCGTTCCGAGACCGTCACGCCCGCCAGTTCGGCACTCAGGGTCTTGCCGTTTGGCACGCGCCCGACGGCCACCAGCACGCGCTCGAAAGTCTGCGCAGGCGGCGCCTTGTCACCCGCGAAACTCACGCGCAGCCCCGCCGCCTCGGGCTCGATGCCCGCGAGCCTGGTGTCCAGCAGGATCTGCTGGTAGCGCGCGCGAATGCGCCGCTCGAGCGGGCGCACCAGATCCGGGTCGCATCCGGGCATGAGCTGCGAGGTGAGCTCCACCACACTCACGCGGCTGCCCAGCGCGTCGAACACGCAGGCCATTTCCAGTCCGATGATGCCGCCGCCCACCACCAGCAGGCCGCCCGAGAACTCCGGCAGCTCGAGGGCGTCGCTGGAGTCGAGAATTCGCGGATCCTGCGGCAATCCCGGCAGGCGCACCGCTTCGGAGCCCGCGGCAATGATGCATTGATCGAAGCGGATACGCTGCGAGCCGCTCGCGCCCATCACTTCGAGCACGTTGGCGCTCACGAAGCGTCCGACGCCGTGCACCACCTCCACCTTGCGCTGCTTCACCAGGATCTTGAGCCCCCCGGTCAGCTTTGCGACGACTGAGTTCTTCCAGACTCGCAGCCGCGGCAGATCAATCTGCGGCGCGCCGAAGGCGATGCCGCGCCCGGCCATCTCGTGCGCGTCCTCGATGACTTTCGCCGCATGCAGCAACGCCTTGGAGGGGATGCAGCCGACGTTGAGGCACACGCCCCCCAGTTCCTGCCAGCGCTCCACCAGGGTCACCTTGAGCCCCAGGTCCGCCGCCCGGAAGGCTGCGGTGTAGCCCCCGGGTCCGGCGCCCAGCACGAGCAACTGCGTGCTGCGGTTGAATTCCTGCGCAACGCGATCGGCGGCGCCCGCTCTCGGCGAGGGCATGCGCACGGTGTCGCCGGCACTCTCCGGACGCGCCACCGGCGCCGCCGAGGCAGTGGCAGCGGTTTGCGCAGCCGCGGCAGCCGGCGCGGCGGGTGCCGCAGATGCAGCCGGCGCAGCCACGTCCACGCGCGCGATCGGCGAACCCTTGGACACCTTGTCGCCGCGCTTGAGCAGTACTTCGGCGATGGTCCCCGCCGCGGTCGCGGGCACGTCCATCGAGGCCTTGTCGGTCTCGAGCGTGACCAGCGGGGAATCGATGTCGACGTGGTCGCCGGGCTTCACCAGCACGTCCACCACGGCCACGTCGCTGAAATTGCCGATATCGGGAATCAGCAGATCGACGCGGCTCACAGCACTGCCTCGAGCAGCGCGCGCGACTCAGCGAGAGTGTGAACCAGAAAGGTCGTGAAGCGCGCGGCCATCGCGCCGTCGATCACGCGATGATCGTACGACAGCGACAGCGGCAGCATCAGGCGCGGCACGAAGCCGCCGTCGCGATACACCGGCTGCATACTCGAGCGCGACACACCGAGAATCGCGACCTCGGGGGCGTTGATTATGGGCGTGAAGGCGGTGCCGCCGATGCCGCCGAGACTTGAGATCGTGAAACAGCCGCCCTGCATGTCCGTGGGCGGAAGTTTGCCGGCGCGCGCTTTCTCCGAGAGCGCCCCGAGGTGGCGCGCGAGCTCGTAAACGTCCTTGCGGTCGGCGTCGCGCACCACCGGCACCAGCAGCCCGTTGGGCGTATCGGCGGCGAAGCCGATGTGCAGGTACTTGCGCACGATGAGGTTGGCACCGTCAGCGTCGAGTGAGGAGTTGAAGCGCGGGAATTCCTGCAGCGCCTTCACGCAGGCGCGCATGATGAAGGCGAGCGGCGTGAGCTTGACGCCCGCCGCCTGCGCCTTGTCCTTGAGGCTGGCGCGCAGCTGTTCCAGATCCGTGATGTCCGCCAGGTCGAACTGCGTGACGTGCGGAATGTTCACCCAGCTTAGCAGCAGGCGCGGCCCGGAAATGCGCTGGATGCGCGACAGCGGCTCGACCGCCGTGGGGCCGAACTGTGCAAAGTCAACGCTCGGAACCGCGGGCAGCGCCGGCCGTGCCGTGCCGGTGCCACTACCACCACCGGCGAGTGCGCCCTTGACGAACGCCTTGACGTCATCGTGAGTGATCCGGCCCTTGAAGCCCTGTCCGGTGACCCGGGCGAGATCCACGCCGAGCTCGCGCGCGAACTTGCGCACCGAGGGCCCGGCGTGGGCGCGCGAGAACCCGGGCTCGTCGATGGGCGCGAGATCGCTGCGATACGAGGTAGGAACACCCAGCAACGACCTGGGAGTCAGCTTGCCGCCGGGCGCTGCGGCCGGTGGTGACGCCGCGGGCTGAGGGGGCGCCGCGGGCTGAGGGGGCGCCGCGGGCTGAGGGGGCGCCGCGGGCCGGGCCGGCGCCGCGGCCCGCGGCGTCGGCGGTGCGGCGGCTGAAGCCGGAGCGGAGTCCGTCTGCACCCCATCCGCCTTCACGGTGGCGAGTAGATCGCCGGCGTTGACCTTGCCGCCCCTGGTCGCGTGAACCGTCTCGACGACTCCGCTAGCCGTCGAGGGCACGTCCATGGCGGCCTTGTCGGACTCGAGAGTGACGAGCGGCGTGTCGATCGCGATGCTGTCCCCGGGCTTCACCAGCACGTCGATGACGGCGACGTCCTTGAAGTTGCCCAAGTCGGGCACGCGCACTTCCACGAGGCGGCCTGCCGCGTTCATGTCGCGCGCGGACCTCAGACTTTCCAGGGCACGGGCTTTGCCGGATCGACGCCGAGCGCCTCGATCGCACGGATCACGGTCGCCTGATCCACGCGTGCGTCGTCGGCGAGCGCCTTGAGCGCCGCCACGGTGATGTAGTTGCGATCGACCTCGAAGTGCCGGCGCAGCGCGGCGCGCGAATCCGAGCGGCCGAATCCGTCGGTGCCGAGCGTCACGTAGCGGCCGCCGACCCACTGACGGATCTGGTCCGGTACCGCACGCAGGTAGTCGGTGGCCGCGACCACCGGACCCTCGCGACCCTGCAGCATCTGCCGCACGTACGGAACACGCGCGTCCTGCCCGGGGTGCAGCAGGTTCCAGCGTTCGCATTCCAGCGCCTCGCGGCGCAGCTCACTGAAGCTCGTCACCGAGAGCACATCCGCCGGTATGCCGTAGTCGTCCTCGAGCATCCTCGCCGCCGCCAGACATTCGCGCAGGATGGTGCCGGAACCCAGCAGCGTCGCGCGCACCTTGCCACGGCCGCCGATCTGCAGCAGGTATCCCCCGCTCAGGATTCCCGCTTCTACGCCCGGTGGCATGGCCGGCTGCGCGTAGTTCTCGTTCATCAAGGTGATGTAATAGAAGATGCCCTGCTGCTCCGCGTACATGCGGCGCAACCCCGCATGAATGATGACGGCCAGCTCGTACGCGAATGCCGGATCGTAGGCGACGCAGTTGGGCACGGTACTCGCAACCAGCTGGCTGTGACCGTCCTGGTGCTGCAAACCCTCCCCGGCGAGCGTGGTGCGCCCGGCGGTGGCACCGAGCAGGAAGCCGCGCGACTGCATGTCGCCGGCCGCCCAGATGAAGTCCCCGACGCGCTGAAAGCCGAACATCGAGTAGAAGATGTAGAACGGCACCATGTTGATGCCGTGGTTGCTGTAGGCGGTGCCGGCCGCCATCCACGAGCACAGCGATCCCGCCTCGTTGATGCCTTCCTCGATCATCTGGCCCTTCTTGTCCTCGCGGTAGGACATGAGCGTCTCCGCGTCCTGCGGCGTGTACAGCTGGCCGACGGAGGAATAGATACCGATCTGGCGGAACAGTCCCTCCATGCCGAAGGTGCGCGCCTCGTCCGGCACGATCGGCACGATGTTGCGACCGATGTTCTTGTCCTTGAGCAGGATGGTGAGCGCCCGCACGAACGCCATGGTGGTGGAGATCTCGCGCTCGCCGGTCCCCTCCAGGAGCGAGGCGAACGCCTCGAGCGGAGGTATGGGGAGCGCCGGCGCGGTGTGGCGGCGGCTCGGCAGGTAGCCCCCGAGCGCGGTGCGGCGCTCATGCAGGTAGCGCGCCTCCTCCGCCGCCTCATCGGGTTTGCGGAACGGCAGACTGTCGAGGTCCTCGTCGGAGACCGGGATGTTGAAGCGATCGCGGAAGGTGCGCAGGTCCTCGGTGGAGAGTTTCTTCTGCTGGTGGGCGATCATCTGCCCCTCGCCGCCCTTGCCGAGGCCGAAGCCCTTCACGGTCTTCGCCAGAATCACGGTCGGCTGCCCCTTGTGGCTCATGGCGGCGGCGTAGGCCGCATACACCTTGCGCGGATCGTGGCCGCCGCGATTCAGCCGCCAGATCTCCTCGTCGGACATGTTGGCGACCATCGCCTTGAGCTCGGGGTACTTGCCGAAGAAATGCTCGCGCGTGTAGGCCCCGCCCTTGGCCTTGAAGTTCTGGTACTCGCCGTCGACGCACTCTTCCATCACCCGGCGCAGCAGGCCCTGATGGTCGCGCGCCAGCAGCGGATCCCAGCGCGAGCCCCACAGCACCTTGATGACGTTCCAGCCGGCGCCGAGAAAGGCGGCCTCGAGCTCCTGGATGATCTTGCCGTTGCCGCGCACCGGGCCATCGAGGCGCTGCAGGTTGCAGTTGATGACGAAAATGAGGTTGTCGAGTCCCTCGCGCACCGGCATGGTGAGTGCGCCCATCGACTCGGGCTCGTCCATCTCACCGTCGCCGAGGAAGGCCCACACCTTCTGATCCGAGGGCTTTACCAGCCCGCGATGCTCCAGGTAACGCGTGAAGCGTGCCTGAAAAATCGCCATCATGGGGCCCAGCCCCATCGACACCGTCGGGAACTGCCAGAAATCGGGCATCAGCCACGGGTGCGGATAGGATGACAGGCCCACACCCGGGCCACCCGCCTCCTGGCGGAAGTGCCGCAGCCGCCCCTCATCGAGGCGTCCTTCCAGATAGGCGCGCGCGTAGATGCCGGGCGAGGAATGTCCCTGCACGAACACCATGTCTCCGGGGTGCTGCTCGGAGGGCGCCCGCCAGAAGTGATTGAAACCCACTTCATACAAGGTCGCCGAGGAGGCGTAGCTCGAGAGGTGGCCGCCGTACTCGGAAGAGGCGCGATTGGCCTGCAGCACCATCGCCAGTGCGTTCCAGCGGATGTAAGCCTCGATACGCCGCTCGAGCGCGCGGTTACCCGGGTACTCCGGCTCGCGCCCGGTGGGGATGCTGTTGACGTAGGCGGTGTTGGGCTTGAACGGCAGGTAAGCACCGCTGCGGCGCGTGTAGTCGATCAGTCGCTCGAGCAGGAAGTGCGCGCGCTCCGGGCCGTGAATCTTGAGCACCGAATCGATCGATTCGAGCCATTCCCGCGTCTCCACGGGATCGAGGTCTTCCAGCTTCGGAGGTTCAGTCATGCGATCAGTCGCGGATGTCGCCGCGCGCGTGTCGTGCCGGCTCGCGATAGAATGAGCAATGATGGCGAGCAGCGACAGGTAAAGCAAGTGAGCGCCAGGGCTCCCGTCACTCGCGGCGGCGCTCTGTTGCCGGGCGCACCCGCTCCGGCCATCGTGAGCGCTCGCAGACGCGACCTGGGTGAGCTGGACGCGCTGGCATGAGCACGCTCGTCATGCGCCGCCCGGACGACTGGCATCTGCACCTGCGCGATGGCGCGGCCCTGCACGCCGTGCTGCCCTTCAGCGCGGCGCGCTTCGCGCGGGCCATGGTGATGCCGAACCTGACACGTCCGCTCACGACCACCGAGGCTGCTCTCGCCTACCGCCGCCGCATCCTGGCGGCGCTGCCGAGCGGGGTGAAGTTCGAGCCGCTGATGACGCTGTATCTGACCGACGCCACATCCGCGGACGAGGTGGAGCGGGCCCAGGCGAGCGGCTGCGTGCTGGGCTGCAAGCTCTATCCGGCCGGCGCGACCACGCATGCGGAGGCGGGAGTCAGCGACGTGCGGCGCATAGACGCGGCGCTCGCGCGCATGGCCGAGCTCGGCATGGTGCTGCAGGTACACGGGGAAGTCACCGACCCCGCGGTCGATGTGTTCGACCGGGAAGCCTCTTTCATCGATGCGGTGCTCGCGCCGCTGGCGGAGCGCCACCACCAGTTGCGCATCGTGTTCGAGCACATCACTACCCGCGCCGCCGTGGACTTCGTCCTCTCAGGCAGAAGCGGGCTCGCGGCGACCGTCACGCCGCAGCACCTGCTGATGAACCGCAACGCCCTGTTCGCCGGCGGCCTGCGTCCGCACCACTACTGCCTGCCGGTGCTCAAGGCGGAGTCCCACCGTGCGGCGCTGCTCAGCGCCGTGGCGGGCGGCAGCCCGCGGCTGTTTCTCGGCACCGACAGCGCACCGCACGCGCGCCGTGGCAAGGAAGCGCCGCGCGGGTGCGCCGGTATCTTCTCCGCACACGCCGGCATCGAGTTGTACGCCGAGGCCTTCGAGTCGGTCGGCGCGCTCGAGCGCCTCGAGGCCTTCGCCTCCTGCCACGGCGCCGATTTCTATGGCTTGCCGCGTAACAGCGCCACCATCACACTGGTGAAGGAGCCGTGGGAGGTGCCCGAGAGTTATCCGTTCGGCACCGATGAGCTCGTGCCGCTGCGCGCCGGCGAGCGCATCGCCTGGCGCCTCGCACGCCCGAGCGCCGCCCCATGAGCGAGCCGACCGGGGATACGGCGTCACCCTCGGCGAGCGCGGCGCTCATGGCGCGGCGCTTCCGCGGCTACCTGCCGGTGGCCATCGACGTGGAGACCGGCGGCTTTCACCCGGCGACCGATGCGCTGCTCGAGATCGCGGCGGTGCTCATCGACATGGACAGCGACGGCACCCTGAAACGCGGTGCCACCCATAACTTCCACGTGCAGCCGTTCGAAGGCGGGCGGCTGGATCCCAGCTCGCTCTCGATCACGGGCATCGATCCCTTTCACCCGCTGCGTCCGGCGCTGCCGGAGCGCGATGCCCTGCAGAGAGTCTTCCGCGAGATCCGTCACGCGCTGCGTGCCTACGGCTGCCGCCGCGCGATCCTGGTCGGCCACAACGCCGCGTTCGACCTGAGCTTCCTGAACGCCGCAGTCGCGCGCGCACAGGTCAAGCGCAATCCGTTTCATCCGTTCTCGTGTTTCGACACCGCCACACTCGCCGGAGCGGCGCTCGGACAGACGGTGCTCGCCAAAGCGGTGACCATAGCGGGGCTTGAGTGGGATCCGGGCAGCGCCCACAACGCCCGCTACGACGCGCAGTGCAGCGCCGAGCTCTTTTGCCTGGTGTGCAACCGCCTGCGCGAAAGCCACAGGTGCGCCGAGGAGCGGGCGCGTGAGTTGGGCTGGTTCAGTGTCGCCGCCGGGCCGCCGGCCGAGGACGGCGCGGCCGAGGAGCCGCCGCTGGAGGCGGAGTTTCCGCCGAGCTGACGCCTAGCCGAGCGCGCCGGCCTCGGCCAGGAGCTTCTTCAACTCGCCGCTCTTGTACATCTCGAGCGCGATGTCACAGCCGCCGATCAGCTCTCCCTTCACGTACAGCTGCGGGTAGGTGGGCCAGTTGGAGAAGCGCTTGAGTGCCTCACGAATCTCCGGCTCTTCGAAAATATTGACGTGCTTGAACTCGGCGCCCACGGCGCGCAGCGCGGCCACCGTCTGCGCGGAAAACCCGCATTGCGGAAAGTCCGGGGTACCCTTCATGAACAGCACGACGGGACTCGAGCCGAGCTCGGTCTTGATCCGCTCCACGACATCCATTTGCACATTACCTCTTCAGTTTGCGACGCTCGGCCAGCTCGGCCAGCAGCCGCCGTTGCTCAGCGGCACTCATGGACGGCCAGCGTCCGATCTCCTCGCCCGTGCGCAGACAGCCGACACACCAGCCCTGCGCATCAAGCGCGCAGACATTGATGCACGGCGATAGCGGGCGTTCCTCGGGCTCCGCGGCTTCCAATGCGTTGAATTATGGGGGTGCCTCGCCTATTCTTCAAACGGCCCGGGAATCCTCAGCCCAAGCATAAACAATAACTTGGAGATATAAGTCATGAATCCCCTGAACAACCACCGCCAGTCGCTGATTCTCGGCATCGTCCTCGCGCTGTTACTGACGCTGCTGATCGGCGGCTTTCACTTCAATCCGCTCGGGTTGGCGCGCTGGTTCCACATTGTTGCGGGCGTGTTCTGGATCGGGTTGCTGTACTACTTCAACGTGGCCCAGACTCCGGCGCTCGCGGATGCCGCGGCCGACAAGGGCGGTCCGGGCGGCGCCGGCATCACCAAATACGTCGCGCCGCGTGCGCTGTTCTGGTTCCGCTGGGGGGCGCTCGCGACCTGGCTGGGAGGTGCGTGGCTGCTGGGACCGAAGTTCGTCGGCGCCTTCACCCTCGGCGCGGGCCTGGATGATCCGACGCACTACTTCCTCATCATCGGTCTGGGCGCCTGGCTTGGCACCATCATGCTGTTCAACGTCTGGGTGCTGATCTGGCCGAACCAGAAGAAGATCCTCGGCATCGTGGCCGCCACGGACGAGCAAAAGGCCAAGGCGCGCAGAGTCGCCGGCATGGCCTCGCGCGTCAACTTCGTGCTGTCGATCCCCATGCTGATGTGCATGGCCTCGGCGAGCCACGGCCTGCCGTTCTTTTAGTGCCCGAGCTGCCCGCCGATCTCGGTGCCCAGGTCGACGCGGCGCTGCGCGAGGACATCGGCAGCGGCGACGTGACCGCCGCCCTCGTGCCCGCCGGCCAGCGTGTGCGCGGCAGCGTCGTCACCCGCGAGGAGGCAGTGCTGTGCGGGCGCGCCTGGGCGGAGGAAACCTTCCGGCGCCTGGACCCGCAGGTGCGCCTCAGCTGGCATGCCGCCGACGGCGAACGCCTGGGCATCAACCAGGTGATCTGCGAGATCGCGGGTCCGGCGCGCGCGGTGCTCACCGGCGAGCGCACCGCCCTCAACTTCCTGCAGCTGCTGTCCGGGACCGCGACCGCCACGCGCCGCCTGGTAGATGCGGTCGCCGGCACGTCCTGCCGGATCCTCGACACCCGCAAGACCCTGCCCGGACTGCGCACCGCACAGAAGTACGCCGTGCGCTGCGGCGGTGGCGACAATCACCGCATGGGGCTGTACGACCGGGTGCTCATCAAGGAAAACCATATCGCGGCGGCCGGCTCGCTCACCGGTGCGATCGAGGCGGCGCGACGCAGCGCCCCGGAACTCACCGTGGAAGTCGAAGTCGAATCTCCGGCTGAGCTCGAGGAGGCGCTCGGCGCCGACCCGGACATCATCATGCTCGATGACTTCAGCCTCGCCAATCTGCAGGCCGCGGTGAAGCTCAACCAGGCACACGGCCGGCCGGTGAAACTCGAGGCCTCGGGGAGCATCTCACTGGAGACGGTGCGCGCGATCGCCGCCACCGGGGTAGATTACGTGTCGGTGGGCGCACTTACCAAGCACGTGCACGCGGTGGATCTGTCGATGCGGCTGGAGTTCACCGGAGGCTGAACCGAATGAGGATGAATCCATGATCACGCGACTGTCTGCGCTGCGAGCGGCACCGCTGGCGGTGCTGATTGGACTTGCGGCGCTGGCGCACGCCCAGGCGCTCGCTCCGCCCGAGGTTCCGGAGGCGATCAGGACCCCGGCCGGCGAGCAAATCGTGTTGCGGGCGCACGCCTCGGGCGCGCAGATCTACGTCTGCGCTAAGGCGCCCGATGGCAAGTCACAATGGATTCTCAAGGCCCCGGACGCGGAGCTGTTCGATGACAAAGGGGCCGTGATCGGCCATCACTCCGCCGGTCCCGCCTGGCGACACAAGGATGGGAGCGAAGTCAGCGGCAAGGCCATGGCGCGCAGCGAGTCCCCGGACGCGGATTCCATCCCGTGGCTGCTGGTGAGTGCCACCGGTCATGCTGGCAGCGGTGTATTGGCCCGTGTCACGAGCATTCAGCGGCTTCACACGCTGGGGGGGCAGCCGCCACCCGCCGCGACCTGCGACCCCGCCAGGCAGAAGGGGAAAGAGGCCAGGGTCCCTTACCGCGCCGACTACTATTTCTACGCGCCTGACGGCACCTAATCAGTTGCGGTCGGTCGCGGGTTGGCGATGCAGTCGCTCATCGTCAGAGACGCCACGACGCCGGACATGACGGCGGTGCAGTTGATCTACGCGCATCATGTGCTTCATGGGTTGGCTACGTTCGAAGAGGTGCCGCCGTCCGTCGAGGAACTGCTGGAGCGCAGAGCCTCGGTGCTCAGCTCAGGGCTGCCCTATCTGGTCGCCGAAATCGACGCGAGGCTAGTGGGTTACAGCTACGCGACGAGCTATCGGCCACGACCCGCGTACCGCTATACGGTCGAGGATTCCGTCTATGTTACCGCCGGGCGCTCCGGACAGGGCATCGGCACCGCCCTGCTCGCGGCGCTCATCGCCCGCTGTGAGGCCGGCCCGTGGCGGCAAATGCTGGCCGTGATCGGCGACAGCGGCAATGCTGCGTCCATCGCGCTGCACCGTCGTCTGGGTTTCCAACCGGTCGGTACCCTAGCATCCGTCGGGTTCAAGCTCGGCCGCTGGGTGGACTCGGTACTGATGCAGCGATCCCTGGGCGCCGGCGACTTAGGTCCACCGAGTTGACCGCCCGGCGGCGTGCGCCGCCGCGCGCTTCAGGCGACCGCGGACTTCAACACGCGCTGCGGCTGCGAGACACCGTAGCCCTGCGCGTAGTCGACCCCGAGACTGGTGAGCATCTGGATGATCTCGGCGTTCTCGGCGAACTCGGCGATGGTCTGCTTGCCGGTGAGGTGCCCGATCTCGTTGATCGAGCGCACCATCTCGCGGTCGATCGGATCGCGCAGGATCTCGCGCACGAAGCTGCCGTCGATCTTGAGGTAATCGACCGGGAAGTGCTTGAGGTAGCCGAACGAGGATAGTCCAGTGCCGAAGTCATCGAGCGCGAACTTGCAGCCGAGTTCCTTGAGCGCCTGGATGAAGCGGTTGGCCTGCGAGAAGCTCGCCACCGCCGCGGTCTCGGTGATCTCGAAGCAGATCTTCGAGCCGTCGAGCCCGCTCTTATGGAACTGGTCGATGACGAACGGCAGGAACTTGTCATCCCCCAGGCTCTGTCCCGAGAGGTTGATGGAGCACTGGAAGAGCTTCTCGCGCTCGTCGGCCTCGGACACCAGCCAGCGGAACGCGTTCTCGATCACCCAGCGATCGATCGCCGGGGTGATTCCGTAGCGCTCGGCCGCGGCGATGAAGTCGTTGGGGGCGACGATGCGCCCGCCCTCGTCCTTCAGGCGCAGCAACAGCTCGTAGTGCGCTCCGACTTCGACCCGCTGCAACGGCTGGATCGCCATGCGGTACAGCTCGAAGCGCCCTTCCTCGAGCGCCGCGTTGATGCGCGCCGCCCACTGCATCTCGCGCCGCCGGCGCATGAGCTCGATGTCGTTCTCCGCGAAGCTGTGGACGCGGTTGCGACCACCCTCCTTGGCGGCGCCGCAGGCGCTGTCGGCCGCCGACAGGATCGAGGCGACATCCTCGTTGTCGGCGGTGATCGGCACGACACCGATACTGGCGCCCAGGCGGAACACCCGGTCCTCCCAGGTGAAGCGGAAGTTGCGCACACCCTCGCGCAGGGTCTCAGCGGTGCGCATCGCCTCGTCCAGCGAGCAGCTCTCCAGCAGGATCCCGAACTCATCCCCGCCCAGCCGCGACAGGGTGTCGCGCCAGCGGACCTTGGACTTCAGCAGCGCCCCCACCTGGCCGAGCAGCGCATCGCCGGCGCTGTGACCGCAGGTGTCGTTGACGATCTTGAACTGATCGATGTCCAGATAGCACAGCGCGTAGGAGGCCTCGCGCGCCTTGGCGCTCTTCAGCGCCCGCTCCAGGCGGCTCTCGAACTCGCGCCGGTTCACGAGCCCGGTGAGCAGGTCGTGGCTCGCGTGGTACGAGAGGCGGCGGTTGAGCTCGCGCGACTCGGAGACGTCGTGGAACACCAGCACGCCCCCGGCCACGTGGCCGGAACCGTCGCGGATCGGCGCGGCAGTGCTCTCGACGTACAGCTCGTTGCCGTCGCGGCGGATGAGCAGCATCGGCCGCACCGACTTGATGGGCCGCATGCGGCGCACGGACACGCTCAGCGGGTTCTCGAGCGGCTCACAGGTCTCCTCGTGGAAGGCGCGGAAGATCTCCTCCACCGGCCGACCCATGGCATCCTCCAGCCGCCAACCGGTGAGCTCCTCGGCCACCGGGTTGATGTAGTCGATGGTCGAGTGGGCATCCGTGGTGATGACGCCATCGCCGATCGACTGCAGCGTGATCTGCGCGCTCTCTTTCTCGCGGAACAGCGCCTCCTCGTAGAGCTTGCGCTCCGTGATGTCGAGCTCCACACCCACCAGGCGCAGCAGCCGCCCGTGTTTGTCGACGCGCGCGGTGGCGCGGCTGATGACCCAGCGCCACTCGCCGTTGCGGTGGCGCATGCGATGGGTGCTCTCGAAGATCGGAGTCTTGCCGGCGACGTGGTCGCGGATGGCGGTCTGTACGCGCGACAGATCGTCCGGGTGCACGAGGCTGCGCCAGTCCGGCGCGCCGCGCATGTCGTCGTCGCCGTAACCGAGCATCGCCTTCCAGCGCGGCGAGAAATACACCTCGTTGCTCTCGACGTCGAAGTCCCACATGCCGTCGTTGGCCGCGGCCTGAAACAGATTGGTGCGCTCCTCGAGCTTCGCGAGGCGCGCCTCGATACGAATACGCTCGAGTCCCGTGGCGAGGCTGGTGCCGATGAGCTTCATCAGCAGCTGCAGGTTCACGTCCCACGCGCCGCGCGGCATGGCGTGCGCGAGCCCGAGGAAGCCGGAAGGCTTGCCCTGCACCCGCAACGCCACGAGCAGCGCCGAGCCGATGTGCAGCTCGGCGAATTTGGCCGCCTCGAGCGCCTGCTCCCTGCGCGGTGCGCTGGTGTCGCGCAGCTCCGAGAGGCGCAGATTCTCGAGCCGCCCTTTCAGCCACGGAAACGCTTCCAGCCCCGACCCGGTCAGACCTTCGGGACGGCACTGGGCAAAGGCGCTGCGCGCCAGTTGCACGTCGGCGATGGTCGAGTCTTCGGGATTGAGGGCTGCGAGGAAGGTGCAATCAGATCCGGTGGCGCCGCGCAGCAACTCGAGGTTGCGGCGCACGCACTCGTCCACCGAGTCACGACGCATGTTCTGGAAGTCCACCGCGATCTTGGTACAGACGACGTCCATCCCCAGAACAGGCTTGGGGACACGGCCGGTCCAGGCGTCGGCCGACAGAATGTCCGAAGCGGTGAAGTCCGCCGGCTTATCCGGCGGCGGAGTCGTCATTTGACCGTGACCTCCCGTGACATATCGGGCGCAGCGTAACCGTTTGCACCACCCCGGGCGTGACGCCCCGTCACGGAGTGGAGGATTCGCCACCGCTATTTTCCAACTGGTTGCGGAGGATTCTCGCACACTGAATCAGGAACACAAGCTAACGCACTGTTCAGTCACGCTTTAGGCACTTAACAGAATCCGTCCCGGGTCCCGCCGCGGGGGCGGTCAGAAGGGCTGCGAGGCTCGTGCCGCGGCGCGTACTCAGGCAGGGCGCAACGCCGCGCGCGCCACGCCGTAGAGGCGCTTCAGTTCCTGCTCCATCTGCGATTGCAGTCGCGCGAGCGAGGGTGCGTCGGTGACCCGCGGCACGTAGCAGGCCGGCCCGATGGCGATCGCGATGCGCGAAAAGGGCATCGGGATCACGAACTTGTCCCACTTGATCAGCCACGCGCGCGAGGCGGCGTACGACATCGGCAGGATCGGCCGGCCCGACATCTGCGCCAGCAGCAGCGCGCCGGGCTTGAACCTGAAGCGCGGCCCGCGCGGCCCGTCGGGAGTGATGACCGGCGAGACCTTGTCCCTGACGAGCGCCTGGTAGTAATCGCGCAGCGCCCGCGCGCCGGTGTGGGTCGAGGAGCCGCGGATGACCGTGCCGCCGAAGCGCCGCACCATCATCGCACCGAGCTCCCCGTCCACCGACGGACTGATGAGCCAGCCCACCGTGAGTCCGCGCGCGCGCTGCTCGACCAGGAACTTGCCGCAATACAGCTGGTGCTGGTGCCAGTAGCACGGCACCAGGGAGGGCGCCCGCGCCAGCGCCTCATCCAGATGTGCCACCCCTTCCACACGCGTCACGCGGCAGGTGAACCACCAGGCGCGGATCATGGCCAGTCCCAACGGCACCGCCAGCCGATACAGCCAGCGCCGCGCCGGCGTCATCCGCCGTCCGGAGCGCGTCGCGGTACGGTAGAGCGTGTTGCGCAGACCGCCGTCGTCGTCGACGCTCATGGCGCAAACAGCTCCTCGAGCGACAGCGCGCGCACCGTGAGCTCGGGCACCGCGAAGCTGGTCATCACACACGCAGCCGCTCCCGCAAACAACCCGAGCGCGTGGGCAGACAGCAGCTCGCCGCGCCAGCTGGCACGCCCGCCGCTCAGGCGCACCTCGTGCCAGGCACCGATCCCGGCGCCACAGGCCTTGAGGGCCGCCTCGCGCGCCACGAATGTCGCGATGCGCTCCCCGCTCCCCATCTCGACATCGAAGCCGACGCGACCGCATCTGACCGCAGCGCACCCCACCCAGGGGCCTGAGTGCGAGATGCTGAAGTCGGGCCCGAAGGCGCGCTGCTCGTCGGTCTGCGCAGCGCTTGCGGCACAGCCGTGCGCGAGTCTGGGTTTCGCACCCTGTGCAAACACCATCTCCCCGGGAGCGACCGCGCGCCCGCTGAGCGCGCTCAGCGCACGCAGCGCGAGCGCGATGCCGGCGAGACTTGCGCGCGCCCCGGGGCTGTCCGCGCGGGTCGCGAGGCGCTTGCCGTACGGCAGACGCGCGCCGAGCGCCCCGGCCGCAGCTCGCGGCCACTCACCGCGCAGGTCGGTGTGATATAAGATTAAGGTTTGGCTTTCAACAGCTTGCATGACCGCCGCCGCCTCCGCACAGACCCAACCCCCCGAGGCTGAGCTGCAGTTCGACATCGGCTCCACGGACGACTCCCTGGAGCGCATGATCGAGCTGTTCGCCCGTCTTGGAGACATCTATCGCGTGTTCGTGCCGGCACGCGGATCTTATACCTATGTCATTCACCACCCGGATGACGTCAAGCGGGTGCTGCTTTCCAATCATCGCAACTACACCAAGGGCGTCGGCCTGGATCGCGTCAGGATCCTGCTCGGCAAGGGCATCATGACGAGCGAGGGCGAGCTGTGGAAGCGCCAGCGCTACATGATGCAGCCGTTCTTCCACCGCCGTGTGCTCACCGAGTTCGCGGCCATCATCGCAGCGGCGAACGAGCGCTTCATCGAGCGCTGGCAGGCGCTCGCGCGGCGCGGCGAGCTCGTGAACCTGACCGACGAGATGAGCGAGCTCACGCTCGAGATCGTATTGCGCTCGATCTTCGGCCGCGACCTGGATCGCCTGACCCAGCAGCTCGGCGGCAACCCTTTCGAGGTGGTCACCAAGGAACAGTCGCGCGATCTGCAGTTCGCCTACCGCTTTCGCTCGCTCACCAAGATCGTGGCGCAGCTGATCGCGCAGCGGCGCGCCGAGCGGCAGGAGCACTTCGACTACCTCGCGATGCTCATGAGCGCGCGCGACAAGGAGAGCGGCGCCCCCATGGGCGAGCGTGAGCTCATCGACGAGGTCCTGACGCTCATCGTCGCCGGTCATGAGACCACCGCGAGCGGGCTCAACTGGACCTGGTACCTGCTTTCCCAACACCCCGAGGTGGAAGCGCGCCTGCATGCGGAGCTCGACGCGGCCCCCGCCATGCCGGCCCCAGGACTTGCGCAGATGGAAACGCTCGCGTACACGCAACGGGTCGTCAACGAGGCGCTGCGCCTGTATCCGCCCGGATGGCTGTTGTCGCGCCGTACCGTCGAGGCGGACGTGCTCGGCGGCTATCCGGTACCGCCGGGCGCCAACGTGCTGCTGCCGTTGTACCTGCTGCATCGTCACCCGCGCTTCTGGAAGGACCCGGAAGTCTTCTGGCCCGAGCGTTTCGCCCCCGCGCACGAGGCCGAGCGGCCGCGCTTCGCCTACCTGCCCTTCGCCGCCGGCCCGCGCCATTGCATCGGCGAGACCTTCGCTCTCTACGAGATGCTCATGCACCTGTACAAGGTCGCGCGCCACTATCGCCTCAGCTACGTGCCCGACAGGCCCCTCGAGCTCGAGGCGCAGATCAACCTGCGCACCCGCTATCCGCTCCACATGAGGCTGGAGCGCCGCTGATGTCCAAAGCCACCACGCTCACGGAACTCATCGAGAGCAACCACGCCTTCCCGCGCAGCATCACCTATCACGCCGCCGAAGACGACGCGCGTGAAGTGTCGTTCGGGGAGCTATACGAGCGCGCGCTCGGGATCCTGTACCACCTGCAGCGACTCGGCGCGCGCCGCGGCGACAAGCTGATCCTGTTCCTCGGCAACAACGAGCAGTTCATCGACGTGTTCTGGGCCGCGATCCTCGGCGGCATCATCCCCGTGCCTGTGGCGCTGGGCATCAGCGACGAGCACCGCCACAAGCTGCTGCGCATCGCGCGCCGGCTCGGCGAGCCCTTCCTGTACACCGAGCGCCGCGCACTCGAGCGCATCGGCACCTTCGCGGCGCAGACGGGCGAGAGTGCGGTGTTCGAAGGACTGCGAACGCGCGCCTTCCTGGTGGACGACCTGGACGACATCTCGCGCGCCGGCAGCGTGCAGCGCGCGCTGCCCGCAGACACCGCCTTCATTCAGTTCTCCTCCGGCTCCACCAGCGAGCCCAAGGGCGTGGTGCTCACGCACGCCAACATCATCGCCAACTGGCGTGGCGCGACCGAAGCGGCCGGATTCAACGAGCACGACGTGAGCCTGTCGTGGATGCCGCTCACCCACGACATGGGCCTCATCGGTTTTCATCTGGTCATGTTTGCCAACCGGGTGCACACGCATCTGATGCCCACGGAGCTCTTCATCCGCCGGCCACTGCTGTGGCTCACACTCGCATCAAGGGTGCGCGCCACGATCCTGTGCTCGCCGAACTTCGGCTACAAACACTATCTGAAGGTGCTGGGGGAGCGGGCGGTGGAGGGACTGGATCTGTCCGCCGTGCGGTTCATTTTCAACGGCGCCGAGCCGATCTCGGTGGAGTTGTGCGATGAGTTCCTCAGCAGGCTCGCGCCCGCGAAGCTCGAGCGCAACGCCATGTACCCCGTGTATGGGCTGGCGGAAGCCTCGCTGGCGGTGAGTTTCCCGCCGGTGGGTGCGCCGCTGCGCACCATCACGCTCAACCGGCACCGCATGAACCCCGGCAACCCGGTCGAGCTGGTGGACGCAGCCGGGCGTGACGCGGTGCGACTGGTCTGCGAAGGACGGGCCATCCCCTATTGCCGCGTGCGCATCGCGGACGATGAGGACCGCGAGCTGCCCGAGGAGCGCATCGGCCACGTGCACATGACGGGGGACAACGTCACGCGCGGCTACTACGAAGACCCGCAAGCCAATGCCGCCGCGTTCACCGCCGACGGCTGGCTGCGCACCGGTGACCTCGGCCTGATGCACGGCGGGGAGCTGTACATCTCCGGCCGCGCCAAAGAGATCATTTTCGTGAACGGCCAGAACTACTATCCACACGATCTGGAGGCCATCGCGCACCGCGCGCCGGGGCTGGAGCTCGGCAAGGTGGTCGCCGCCGGTCTGCGGGCGCGCGGCGCGGAGATCGAGGAGCTCGTGATGTTCGTGCTTCACCGCGGCGGCGTGCCGGAGTTCCTGCCGGTGGCGACTCAGGTCGCGCGGCTGATCAACGAGCAGACCGGGCTCGAGGTGGCGCAGGTCGTGCCGGTCAAGCGTATCCCCAAGACCACGAGCGGCAAGATCCAGCGCCACCTCCTCGAGGAGAGCTACGCGGACGGGGAGTTCGACGCGGACCTGAAGGAGCTTGCGGCGCTGCGGGCCGCGCAGCGCGGGCCGCAGTCCGGCGCGCGCACCGCGATCGAGCAGAAGCTGAAGACCATCTGCGATGCGGCGCTCGCAGGCAAGCGCGTGGACATCCACGACAACCTGTTCGAGATCGGCGCCAGCTCGCTGAAGCTCATCGAAATCCACGAGCAGATCGACCGCGAGTACCCGGGACAGGTGGATCTGACCGAGCTGTTCGACTTCCCGACCATCGCCGAGCTGGCGCAGCACCTTCAGGGCAAGCTCGCGCAGGCCTGAACCGAGGCACGGCCCGTGGCGGCAAAATTCACAAGCTGGGGCCCTTTTGTGCCTATAATGCTGCGATATGGAGCTTAGTGCCCCATCGGCCGCCGCCAGCGTCAGCCTGCGCTGTGAGGGGCGGCTGTCCGATTGCGGAATCCGCCCTACGGCGCAGCGCGTGCGCATCGCCTCCCTGCTGCTGTCGGCACCCCAGCACCTCTCCGCGGAGCAGATCCTGGCGAGCCTGCGCGCGGCAGGCGCGCGCGTGTCCAAGGCCACCGTGTACAACACGCTGAACCTGTTCGCCGCGCATGGCCTCATTCGCCAGCTGTCGGTGGACGGCTCGCGTGCCTGGTTCGACTCCAATGTCGAGCCGCACTACCACTTTCACGACCTCGAAAGCGGCGCCCTGATTGATGTTCCGGTTCCGGCCGTGGCCTTCAGCCGCCTGCCTACGCCACCTCCCGGGACCGAGGTGGCCGGTATCGATCTGGTCATCAGGCTGCGCAAAAAAATGTAGAATGCGCGGCTTTCCGCGTGACGTGCGCCGGGATAGCTCAGTTGGTAGAGCAGCGCATTCGTAATGCGCGGGTCGGAGGTTCGAGTCCTCTTCCCGGCACCATCCCCTGGCTGCCGCGTGTCTCGGCCCGTCGCCCGCCGACCTCCCTCTGGCGCGTCCGGCGAAGTATGGCCCCGGAGGCGTTTAGACTTGTACGGGCGCAACCCGATCGGCCTGTAACATAAGGAACTCCGCGTGGGCACGACCCCGGAACACATAATCGACGCGCCTCCGGTGCATAGTGAGCCGGTGACTTGGATTGGGCGCGATCGCCCCTTTGGTGTTCCGGAGCCTGAGCCGGCCGTGGCGATCGCCCCGGTCTCGCAGGCGCCACGAACGCGCTGGAAGTGGACGGCGGGCGCCCTCGCGGGCCTGCTGATCCTGGGCCTCCTCACCTGGAAGCTGATGGGCGGCGGGCCGAAGACTCAGGCCACTCTCGCCGATCGTGGCGCAATCCCGCTGGTCAGCGTCATCGTGCCCGGACAGCAATCGGTGACCTCGAGCGTGAGCTTTACAGGTGCGATTGCCGCACGCTACGACATGCCCATCGCCAATGAGGGCGACACCGGGCGGATCGTGGGCGTGTACGTTGAAGCCGGCGACCACGTGAAGCGAGGCCAGCTACTGGCAAAGATCGACGACTCGGTCATCGTGCAGCAGGTCAACCGTCTGGCGGCTTCCCTCGAGCAGGCGAACGCCCAGGCGGCACTGTCGGCGGCCGAATACCGGCGCGCGCAGGGGGTGGAGGCCGCCGGCGCCCTGTCCGCGGAAGACATCGAGAAACGCCGCGCCACCGCGGTGACGGACGCGGCAAACGTGAAAGTCGTCGCCGCACAGCTCGCCGAAGCGCAGGCACGCCTCGGCCGTACACGCATCGCCGCGCCCGTGGAGGGCACGGTGCTGACGCGCAAGGCCGAGGCCGGTCAGATCGCAAACCCGGGCGGTGAGGTACTGTTCCGCGTCGCCAGTGGCGGTGAGGTCGAGATGCGCGGGCAGATCGCCGAGCAGGACCTCGCGCGGGTGAAAACCGGTCAGACGGCCACGGTGTACCTGACGGGCATTGAGCGCCCGTTCACCGGCGAGGTGCGTCTGCTCGGAGCCATCATCGACCCACAGACCCGGCTTGGCGATATCCGCATCCAGCTGAAACCTGACCCGACACTGCGTCCGGGCGCGTTCGCACGCGCCATGGTGGCGGTCGCCAGGGCGCAGCGGCCGGTGTTACCGCAAACCGCGGTCATGGCCGACGGCAACGGCAGTTACGTGCTCGTCGTCAATTCCGCGGGCAAGGTCGAGCGCCGCCCGGTGCGCGTTTCGGGTACGACGGACACGGGCGTGATCATCGCCGAGGGCCTGACCGGCAACGAGCGTGTGGTTGCGACCGCCGGCGGCTTCCTGCGCGACGGTGAGGCGGTCAAGGTCGCTGCCGCCGCGGCCCGGTCTCCTTAAGGCGCGATCCATGAAGAACATTTCCGCCTGGGCAATCCGCCACCCCGTCACGCCGGTCGTGCTGTTCGTCGTGTTGCTGTTCATGGGCTCGGTCGCGTTCCTGCGGCTGCCGGTAACACTCAACCCGGACATCTCCTTCCCGCTGGTGCTGGTGCAGGTCTACGAGCCGGGTGCCTCGCCCCAGGAGATCGAAACCCAGATCATGCAGAAGGTCGAAGCCGCCGTAGCGGGCGTGGGCAACATCGACAACATCATTTCGCTCGCGATTGAGGGGCAGTCGCGTGTCTTCATCCAATTCAACATCGGTACGCCCATTGACCGTGCAGTGGCCGATGTGCGCGATGCGGTCGCCAAGGTGCGTGTGAATCTGCCCGCCGGGATCCAGGAACCGACCGTCCAGCGGCTCGACATCGATGGCAACGAGATCGTCGCGTACGCGGTGAGCTCGAGCACACTCTCCGATGAGGACCTGTCCTGGTTCGTGGACAATGCGGTGAGCAAGCGCCTGCTTGCCGTGGCAGGTGTGTCTCAGGTCAGCCGCGGCGGCGGCGTCAGTCGTGAGATCCGCGTGGAACTCGACCCGGCGCGCATGCAGGCGCTCGGCGTCACGGCAGCTCAGGTCAACCTGCAACTGCGCACCCTGAATCTCGACTCCCCCGGGGGACGTGCACAGATCGGCGGCGGCGAGCAGGCCATCCGGGTGCTCGGCGAGGCGCGCACCGCCAGGGCCCTCGGCGACACGCAGATCATGCTCCCGGGCGGGCGCTTTGCGCGCCTGTCGGATCTCGCCGACGTCAAGGACAGCGTGGGCGAAATCCGCGCCATGGCACGCCTCAACGGCCGGCCGGCGACGATCTTCAGCGTGTTCAAGGCCAAGGGCACTTCCGACGTCAACGTGCTGAGCGCGGTGGAGGTGGAGCTCGCCAAGATCGAGAAAGAAAATCCACACGTCACGATGTCGCAGGCCTTCACGACGGTGGACTACACCAAGGCAACCTATCACTCCGCCATGAGTGCGCTGCTCGAGGGGTCCATCCTCGCCGTGCTGGTGGTGTTCCTGTTCCTGCGTGATATGCGCGCCACGCTGATCTCGGCACTCGCCATCCCGCTGTCGGCGATTCCGGCGTTCGCGTTCATGCAGTGGATGGACTTCACGCTGAACTCCATCAGCCTGCTCGCGCTGTCGCTGGTCGCAGGCGTCCTGGTCGATGACGCGATCGTCGAAATCGAGAACATCGTGCGCCACATGCGCATGGGCAAGAGCGGCTTCCAGGCGGCGCTCGATGCCGCCGATGAGATCGGACTCGCGGTGGTGGCCTGTTCCGCGACCATCATCGCGGTGTTCCTGCCGGTGAGCTTCATGGGCGGCATCACCGGGCAGTACTTCAGGCAGTTCGGTCTCACGGTCGCCGCCGCCGTGTTCTTCTCGCTGCTGGTGGCGCGGCTGATCACGCCGGTGCTTGCCGCCTACACGCTCAAATCCGACAAGATCGCCCCGTACACCGACGGCCCGATCATGATGTGGTATCAGCGCGTGCTGCGCTGGAGCACACGCCACCGCTGGAAGACCCTGGGGGCGGGCGCGGCTTTCTTTGCGCTGTCCATCGTGGGCCTCATGATGGTTCCCACGGAGTTCATCCCCGCATCGGACGACAGCTTCACGCAGTTGAACGTCGAGCTGCCGCCGGGCGCGCGCCTCGAGGACACCGCCGCGGTGTCCTCGGCCGCCTATCGCATCATCGCGCGCCAGCCCGAAGTTGAGTCGGTGGTGGAGGTCATCGGCGGTGATGAGTTCGGCGAGGTGCGCACTGGAAATCTCAACATCACGCTGGTGAAACCGAGCCAGCGCAAGCTGACGCAACGGCAATGGGAGGACCGGGTCATCAGGGATCTGGGCACCATCCCCGACGCCCGCATTCACTTCAACCGCAACGGCAATGGGCGCGACGTCAACCTCTATATCACGGGCGACAATCCGCAGCTCGTCGAGGCCAGCGCGCGCAAGCTGGTGGATGAGATGCGCCAGCTGCCGATCCTGCGCGATGCGGGCATCGACGGCGACATGCCGCGTCCGGAGATCCTCATTCACCCGCACCTGGATCTGGCGTCACAGCTCGGCGTCACGGTCGCCTCCTTGAGCGAGACCATCCGCATCGCGACCCTGGGCGAGCTCGATCAGAACAGCGCCAAGTTCTCCCTCGCCGATCGCCAGGTGCCGATCCGCGTGAGTCTCGCCGAAAACACCCGCCACGACCTCTCGACCCTCGAGAATCTGCCCGTGCCCACCGCCGGCGGCGGCGCGGTGCCGCTCAAGGCGGTCGCCGACATCAGCTTCGGCCAGGGCCCCACGCGCGTCAGGCGCTACAACCAGGCGCGGCGACTTTCGATCGTGGCAGACCTCAACGGGGTCAAATTCGGCCCTGCCATGGAAAAGATCAAGGCGCTGCCGGCACTGAAGAACCTGCCGCCCGGCGTGCGCCAGGTCGACGTCGGGGATGCCAAGTACATGGCCGAGCTGGTCACGAACTTCCTGATCGCCATGGTCACCGGCATCCTCATGGTGTTTGCCGTGCTGGTGTTGCTGTTTGCGCGCGTACTGCAGCCGATCACCATTCTGGGATCGCTGCTGCTGTCGTTTGGCGGGGCGGTCGCGGCACTCATGATTACCGGCAACGCCTTGTCGCTCGGCGCCATGATCGGCTTTCTCATGCTCATGGGCATCGTCGCCAAGAACGCGATCCTGCTGGTGGATTTTGCCATCGAGGAGCAACGCGCCGGCAAGGATCGCCTGACGGCGATCCTCGAGGCCGGTCACAAGCGCGCCCGCCCGATCGTGATGACGACCGTGGCCATGATCGCCGGCATGCTGCCGGTGGCCATCGGCCTGGGCGGCGACACTTCATTCCGCCAGCCGATGGCCGTGGCCGTGATCGGCGGTCTGATCACCTCCACCGCGCTCACGCTGGTCATAGTGCCGGCGGCGTTCACGCTCGTGGACGACATTGAACGGTGGCTGGCGCCAAAGTTCGGCCGGGTACTCACCGCGCAACCGCCGCCGTCCACAGCGCCGCCGCAACCGCGCCCGGTCGCCTAAGGCGCGATGGCACCCACCGCAGCGCCGGCGCGCCCAGCCTGGTGGGCGCGGTTGGTGGCGCGCATTCCGCTGCGCGCGCTGTACGGCTTTGCCGGCTTCCTCGGCTGGCTCGCCTTTCGGGTGTTCCCGTACCGCGAGCGCGTGGTACGCGAGAACCTGACCCGGGCGTTTCCCGACTTCGACGAGGCGCGCTTGCGCTCGGTGATGCGCGGCTACTACCTGGGCTTCGCACAGATGCTGGTAGAGGTCATCAAGTCGGTGACGCTGCCGGCGGACGAAATCCGCCGGCGCGTACGCATCGTGAACCTCGAGGCGGCCCGCACGCTGCTCGAGCAGGGGCAGTCCGTGCTGCTGGTGGCCGCGCATCAGTGCAACTGGGAGTGGATGCTGCTCGCGCTCTCGATCGAGCTCGGCTACCCGCTCGATGCCGCCTATAAGCCGCTGGTGGACAACTGGGCCGAGCGTGAGATGAGGAAGGTGCGCACGCGTTTCGGCTGCCGCCTGGTGCCGGCCATGGACCTGCTGGCGGACATCATCAAGCGCCGCGGCGTGGTGCGCGCGGTGGCGATGGTGGCCGATCAGGAGCCGACCACCAGCGAGCACAAGTACTGGACCGGCTTCCTCAACCGCGACACCGCGTTCTACCTGGGTCCGGAGGAAATCGCGCGGGTCACGGGCTTTCCGGTCTTTTTCGTTGCCATGCGCCGCACTGCGCGCGGCCACTACGAAATGCAATTCGAGCCGCTCGCCAGCGCCGGGCAGTCCCTGCCGGCGGGCGCGCTGACCGAGCGTTACGCGCACCGGGTGGAGGAGCAGATCCGCTCAGCGCCCGGCGACTGGCCCTGGTCGCACAAGCGCTGGAAGCTGAAGCGGTCGCTCTACCAGAACCGCGGCCGCTCCGGGGCCTGAAGCCGCCGCGGCTGCCGGCAGCGCGGCTCACAGCCTCACGCGCGGGGCGCTGATGAGCCCGGGGCCAATAAAAAGCCGGCCCGCGCGTCCGTGCGCGGACCGGCCGGGGGATGCAGCGGTTCAGTTGTTGGCGGCGCCGGCCGTGATCCACGCCCGCACCTGATCGATCGTCGCCTGATCGAGATACGGACCGCCGAAGGGCATGCGGGCGCCGGCGATCGTGGCCGCGCCCGCGAGCTTCTGCACCACGTAGCTGTTGTTCGGATCGCCCGGCTTGACGCGCTGGAGCGCCGGCCGCTCGACGCTCGCCACGCCGACTATGGACGCGTAGATGTGGCTCGGTGTCAGGTCCATCGACGCGGGGAGCGAGGTGCCGCCGCCGGTGTGGCAGCCGCCGCAGACGCTGAACGCGCTCGACTTGAGCTGCGTGAGAGTTGGCGCGGCCGGTGGGGTTGACGAGGCGTTGATCTGCCCGCGGATCGCGCCGTTCGGATCGGCGGGCGTCTTCACGTTCACGTACAGCTTGTTGGCGTTGAAGTTGCCGAGGTCGCCCGCGGCGATGGTTGCGAGCTCCATCGACCAGTGGCCCATGTTGACGCTGTCCTTGGTGAGGGCGACGAGCTTCGCTCCGCTGGCACCCGCGGCGCCGCTATCGACCTCGGCGGCAGTCGCATCGTCCACGCCGGTGGAATTGACGTGAACCGTGAGCGTGTTGGCGGCCGCATCCACCGTCGCGGCGGCAACCCCGGATGCCGTGATCGTGACCGGCGGCACCTCCTGGGAGCCGGCCAGCGCGGAGAAAACCACCGTGACGTTGTCAGGTGTGATCTGGCCGCGGATCTCGCCAGTGGGATTGGCGGCCGAGGTCGCGATCACATAGAGCTTGCCCTGCAACAGCGCGGTCACCTGGTCGGCGGTGAGCAGTGCGCCCGCGGGCACGTCCCACTCACCCGCGGTGCTGCCGTTGGCCGCGAGCGTGATCAGGCCGGCCCCGGTTGCACCCGCGAACGCCTCGTTGATGGTCACGGCAGTGGCGGTGACGCCGCTCAGTGTCACCTTGCCGCTGGTGGCGCCGCTCCCGAGCTTGACGGTCAGATTCGCGGTTCCGGAGGCGCTGGAGCCCGGCGCCGGGAAGATCTGCGCGGCCGCCAATGTGACGCTGAAGACTGGATTGTTCTTCACCGCGACGGTGATGGCCGCCGAGGTGCCGGCTTGACTCTGGCTGTCGGTGACCTTGCCGGTGAGCGTGTGGTTGCCATCGCTGACCGTGGTGCTGTCCCAGCTGATGCTGTAGGGAGCCGCGGTCGCCGTTCCCACGCTCGCGCCGTCGATCAGGAAATCGACCTGCCTCACCGAGGCGCCGCCCATGGCGGCCGCGCTGGCAGTGAGCTTGACACTGCGATTCACGGTCGCTCCCGGGGAGGTCATGGTGATGGTGGGCGCGGGGCACGCACTGCCGTAGGCACCGCCGCAGCCGTTGGAACCTGATCCGCTACTGCTACTACCGCCGTAGCCGCCGCCGCAGGCGCTGAGGAACAGCGCCAGGGTACCTGCCATCAACAGCAGCGCGCGACGCGCATGTTTGAGACCGAAAGTGTGTGCCATGTGAAAAACTTCCCGTGTATGTGACGCTTGGTAGGTGTCGGTGGCGCGCGCGGGGGTTTAGGCGCAGGCACAAAAAATGATTCTGCGGGAACGGAAACCAACACCGCGTTGCACGCGTACTCACGGCACAGTGTGGGTAAGCGGGGAGCCGAGCGATGTTGGACGTATCAGGCGCGCGAGCGCTGGTGGCGCTCGGCGCCGCGCTGCTTGCGGCGTGTGCCGGGAACGGCGAGGGGCTCGATGCCAACGGGCAGCCGCTCGGCTCCGCCGGCGGGACCCCGCCGCCGCTGACCGCCGACTTTCAATCCATCCAGGACAATGTCTTCACGCCCGTGTGCGTGCGTTGTCACAGCGGCGCGGGCGCGCCGCAGGGCCTGCAGCTGGACGCCGCACACAGCTACGCGCTGCTGGTCGGCGTGCCCAGCAACGAAGAGCCGGGTCTGCTGCGCGTGCAGCCCGGCGTTGCCGACAGCAGTTACATCGTGCTCAAGCTCGAGGGCAGCTCCGCAATCGTCGGCGCGCAGATGCCGTTCGGCGGCCCGCCGCTGCCGCAGTCCACGATCGACGTCATTCGTCAATGGATCAGCGACGGCGCCGCCAGCGGCCCCGTGGCCGGCGCCGCCGCGGCGCGCTTCGCAGTCGTGGCGACCTTCCCCGAGGATCAGGCGGTGGTCGTGCCCGAGGTGGCGCGCATCGTGGTGGCCTTCAGCCATGAGCCGGATGCCTCGCTGATCAATGACACGACCGTACATCTGGAGCGTCTCGGCACCGACGCGCCCGAGCCGGCTGGTCCGATCTTCATGCGGCTCGCCGACGGTAATCCCCGCGCACTGCTGATCAATCCGCGCGGCGCGCTCGCCGCCGGCCGCTATCGCCTGACGCTGCGCGGCAGCGGCGGCGGTGCGCTGGCCGACGTGAACGCACACGCGCTCGGCATCGACTACGTCAGTGAATTCATCGTGGACATCACACCATGACCAACAGCCTGGCCCGCTTCGTTTCCCGTTGCATGGCGCTCGCGTGTGTGTTCGCGCCATCCGTACACGCGGAGCCGTACCTCGCCGTCGGCCAGGGGGCCAAGTGCAGTCAATGCCACGTCAACCCCACCGGCGGCGGACTGCGTAACGCCTTCGGCAACGTGTTCGCGCAGACGCAGCTGCCGGCGCACCACCTGGATACCGGCACGGACGTCTGGGCCGGCGGGCTCGCCCGTTTCATCTCCATCGGCGCGGATCTGCGCTTCGACGCCTCGAGCCAGCAGGTTCCGCACACGCGCACGCTCGCGCAGTTTCAGATGCAGCAGACGCGTGTCTACCTCGGCGCCAGCGTGATCCCCGACCGCCTGCTGGTCTACGTCGATGAGCAGGTGGCGCCGGGAGGGGCGCTGAACCGCGAAGCGTGGGGCATGTTCTGGTCCGCCGATCACTCCTGGTATCTCAAGGGCGGGCAGCTGTACCTGCCCTTCGGCCTGCGCCTGCAGGATCAGACCGCGTTCGTCGGCCAGGTGAGCGGCATCAACATGACCACGCCCGACCAGGGCGTTGAGTTCGGCTGGCTCAAGGGACACTGGGATGCGCAGCTCGCCGAGAGCAACGGCACCGCCGGGGGCGCGGCCACCAGCAACGGCAAACAGTCGAGCGCGCAGCTCACCTGGGTCGACTCTCTGTGGCGCCTGGGTGCCGCCGCCAACTACAACAATGCCGCCGCCACGGGCAGCAGGAGTGCCTGGGGAGTGTTCGGCGGACTGAAGACCGGCAATGTCGCCTGGCTCGGCGAGGCCGATCTGGTAGATGACCGCAGCCTTGCCGGTGGCGGGGTGAAGATGCTCGCGACTCTGGTGGAAGCCAACTGGGCCCTCGCCCGCGGTCACAATCTCAAGGTGACGGGAGAGTACCTCGATCCGAACCGGCGCGTGGCGCACGCGGCACAGACTCGCTGGAGCCTGCTGTACGAGCTGACGCCCGTGCAGTTCGTGCAACTGCGCGCCGGGGTGCGCTACTTCGACGGCATACCGCAGCTCGACAGCCAGCACACGCGGCTGTACTTCCTCGAGATGCACGGGTTTCTCTGAGTCGCGGCGCGGTGCACGCCGCGGCCGCCGGCGGCACGCAGCGCGCCAAAGAAAAGCGGCCCGCGCATCCGTGCGCGGGCCGCCCAGGGGAGCCAGGAGCTTCAGTCGCCCGGTGCTCGGATCTGTCCGCGAAGCGCGCCGCCCGCCTCCACCGGCGTGGCGATGCTCACGTACCACTTGCCCGACTCGAAGTGGCCGACGTCGGCGGCACTGAGGGGGGCGAGTTCCGTCGACCAGTGTCCCATCTCGACAGAGTCCTTGCTCAGCACGGCCAGCTTGCGCCCGGTGGCGGCGCTGTCCACCTCCGCTGCATCCGCATCGTCCACGCCCGTGGAGTTGACGTGAATGCTGAGCGTGTACGTGCTCTTATCCACCGTCGTAGCTACGACGCCCCCGGCCGCAGGGCTGACCGAGCCCGCTTCGGCAGCGGGGGCCATCGTGGAGAACGTCACGGCGACGTTGTCGGGGGCGATCTGCCCGCGGATCTCCCCGCGCGGATTGGCCGCGGAGGTTGCGATCACGTAGAGCTTACCCTGCGACAGCGCAGTCAGCTGTTCGGCGGTGAGCAGTGCATTGGCCGGCACTTCCCACTCAGCGGTGTTGTCGCCGCTGGGCGAGAGCCTGATGAGGGCAGGTCCGGCCGCGCCAGCGAAGCCTTCATTGATGGTCACCGCAGTCGCGCTGAGGCCCGTCAGCTTCACCGTGCCGCGCGTGGCGCCGGTGTCGAGCTTCACGGTCAAGTCGGCCATTCCGGAAGCCTGAGACATCGGCGCGGGGAAGACCTGCGCCGCAGTCATGGCAACAGCGATCGCCATACCCGTCGTGTTGATCATGATGGCCGGCGTGGTCGCCGTGCCGCCCGCACTGTCGGTCACCTTGGCGGTGAGCGAATGGCTGCCCTTGGTCACGGTCGTGCTGTTCCAGCTGACCGTGTAGGGGGAGGTGGTCGCCATGCCCACGATCGTGCCATCGATCATGAAATCCACCCGCGTGACCGTGAGGCCGTTCGCCGTCGATGCCGATGCGGTTGCAGTCAGCATAACGGCGGTCCCGCTCACGGTTGCTCCCGCAGCCGGAGCCGTCAGAGCGATCGTCGGCAGCGGGCAGGCCGAGTAGGCTCCGCCGCAAGGTGTGGTACCCATTCCGCCGCCGCCGCCGCCGTAGCCTCCTCCGCCGCATGAGGTAAGGATCACTGGCAGGGCGCCTGCCAGCACCCACGTGAGTATCGAATGCG